>ERZ724520.698-NODE-698-length-17814-cov-4.084915_pt1 | contig 17814 bp, 14 predicted proteins | sample MGYA00376053_ERZ724520 | MGnify/ENA primary metagenome ERZ724520 (study PRJEB28724, sample SAMN07190886) | activated sludge metagenome | isolation source: activated sludge of sewage treatment plant in Hong Hong | place: USA: Christiansburg, Virginia | collected...
TCAAACGTTGAAAAGACAATGTATTTACATCGGTTGTCTATTTAATACGAGGAATATAAATATCAGTTTCTTTTCCAATATCAACAGTAACCGTTTTTTGGGAATTAATATCATAAACATGAACAGTAAGTATTGAGTTATCTTCTCCAGCTTTTGGGTATTTAAAAGTTACTTTATCTGGATATAAATTATTGTTGTATTGGTCAAAAGAATACTCTTTAACTTTACTTTCATTAAACTTAACATAAGCTAATTTAGAACCATCAGCATTCCATTCAAAATAATCAGCTTTACTAAATTCCTCTTCATAAACCCAATCAGCCCATCCATTTTTTATTTCATTGTTTTTGCCATCAAATGTAATTTGGGTTTCATTATTTGAATCCAAATCTTTAATAAACATATTATTATCTCTTACAAATGCAACTTTATTTCCTTTTGGTGAAAATGTGGCAAACATTTGTTTTCCATTAGCAGAAAGCTCGGTTGTAGCACCAGTTTTTACATTATAAACAAAACATTGAGCTTTTGAAGATCTTCTGTAAATGCCTTCCACACCTGTTTTAAATAAAATCTTTGATTCATCAGAGCTAAATGTGTAATCATTAATATCTATTTGTTTTCCATCAACTTTAACATTATTAGCATTAACAATATTTGCTAATTTATTTCCAGTTTTTAAGTCGAACTTAGCAATGTAAATCCCAGTACTATCTTTAATAATATCGGTATAATGAATACCATTTTTCATTGCCTTAAAACCTGAGGCAAATTTTGAGGCAAACATGCGCTTTGTGAAGATATCATCAACAGAAAGCGACTTTTGAGCATAAAAACTTAAACTACAAACAAATAACAGAACTAAACTATAGACTTTCATTTTCATAAAAAACAAATTGGTAAAAATTTAAATTATAACTTTTAAGCTTAAATATACAAATTACTCCCTTTCAAAAAACACTATTTTACTCAAACGGTTATATTGTTAAATAAATGTGTTGAAATTGATTTGAATTATTATTAGCTTAGCTAAAAATTATTCCACTATGCAAACATTTAAAACAATAATTATTGATGATGAAGAAAACAGCAGAAGTAATACAAAAACTATGCTGGCTACCTACTGCCCCGAAATTGAAGTAATTGCAGAGGCTTCGAGTGGAATGGAAGGCAAAAAAATGATTCAAGATTTAAAACCTCATGTGGTTTTTTGCGACATTAATATGCCAGGAATGACTGGTTTAGAAATGATTGATGGACTTGCTCACCGCGATTTTTGTTTAATATTTTTAACTGCTTATAGCGAGCATGGTATTAACGCTGTTAAAGCTGGTGCAATAGATTATTTATTAAAACCGTTAATTTTAAAAGAGCTACAAGACGCAGTAAAAAAAGTTGTTCATCATTACGAGCAAAAAGGCTTGCCTAATAACACCGCTGCAGTTGATAAAAACTTAGTTTTAATCAATCACAGTAAAGGATTTACTTTAATTGACTATAAAGACATTGTATGGTTAGAAGCTTCTGATAATTACACTAACATATTTTTAAGTAACAACAATAATAAAAAAATTGTTGCATCAAAAACATTAAAAGAATTTGAATCAATTTTACCAACAAACGTATTTTTTAGAATTCATCGTTCTTCCTTAATAAATATTGATTACATAAAAGAATATTCAAATGCAGAAGGCGGAACCATTTTGATGGCAGATGGTACAAGCATACAAGTTTCAAAGGCTCGTTCTCAAGAATTTGCAGAGTTCTTAAAAACTCGCGCAGTAACTCCAAAATAATTAATTAGTACATTTTATTTAAATGGCAAATAAACAACTATTTCAAATATTGTTATTTGCCATTTTTTTTGGCACTAATATTCCCTATTGTTTTTCACAAAAAAGAAATTTAGATTATTTACCTGTAATTAGTAATCGACAAGATTTTGATGATTTAAAGGGTAAACCATTATCAGAAAACTACAATGGCATTGAATGTATTAAAGTAGTTTACGAAATTGCTACAAAAAAAATATTTTATATAGAATCAGTAAAATATAAATGGCATTATTTATTTACATCTAAAATTTTAAATGATTTTGATGAGTTAGAACATTATAATATCATTAATTACGGTCAAAACCATAATAGAAAATACATTTTAGCCACCTTTAATTATAATATAAATACTAAAAATTACTTTTTGCAATTTGCACCTCCAGATGATATTAGTGAAGAACTTATATCAACCTTAGTAAACAAAATTTCAGAAACTTTTTACAAAAAAAATAATTTCAAAATATTAATAAATACCTCAACATTAATTAAAAGAAAAAAAGAACTAGAGAAAAAATTCGAAATAGTTACCAGTGGTGAACTTTATAAAAACCAAAACTACCAACCTATTTTTTGTGGCAAAACCAATGGCATTCTTACATTCTTGGATGCCGACTCTATTAATCAATACAAAGATTATAGTAATTGTATTTTAATAATCAATGGGAATTCAAATAATATTCCTATTTGCAAAGGCATTTTAACTAATGAATTTCAAACACCGCTTAGTCATATTTGCTTGTTAACAGCTAATAGAAAAACACCAAGTGCTTTTCTTAAAAACTGCTATTTGTCTGATTCCTTAAGAAAATACAAAGGGAAACCAGTAGAAATGCAAACTTCAAAAAGCAAAGTTTCTATTACACCAATAAAAGAAATTAGCAGTACTCTTAAATCAAAAACAAGTATTGCAATTAAGTACGATACATCTTACAAACACATTAGCTATTTAAAATCGTTATCATTTAAAAACACAAAATCATTTGGCGCAAAAACATGCAATTTAGCAGAATTACAAAAATTAGAAAGATTAAATGGAACTATAAAAACCCCAGCCAATGCATTGGCTATACCATTTTACTTTTATCATAAACACATACTAAATAATGGAATTGATTCATTAATAAATAAAATGTTATCCGAATACACCATTAAACACAATGATAGTTTATTAAATATTCAATTAAAAAAAATTAGAAAAAAAATAACGAATAGTAAATTAGACACAAACTTGCTAAATCAAATTACAAAACTATGTATAAAAAATTTCGGAAAACATAAAGTGAGATTTAGATCCTCATCAAATTGCGAAGATGGCAACAACTTTAATGGTGCAGGTTTATACACATCAAAAACTGGCATAGCTAATGACTCTAATAAAACCTATGAAAAAGCAATTAAAAAAGTTTGGGCAAGTTTATGGTCATTAAGAGCTTTTAAAGAGCGCAGTTATTTTAACATAGACCAAACCAAATTATTAATGGGTGTTTTAATTCACAAAGCAATTGATAATGAACTTGTAAATGGCGTTGCAATTACAAAAAATTTGTACAGAGATTATGAAGCAGGCTTTGTAATAAATATGCAAAAAGGTGAAGAAGAAATTGTAGCGCCAAAAAAAAGTATTATTTCTGAACAAGTAATTTCATATATGAACATTGGTTCAGAATTTTATGATAACTCACGGTCTGCTGATTGGATAAGCTATTCAAGTCTTAGTAAAAACAATTCTTTACTCACAACAGAAGAATTATTTGAACTCACAAAACAACTTGAAAGTATAAAAAGACATTTTTACGAACTATATAAAATTTGGCCAAAAAAAGAATATAAAGAATTTGGAATGGATGTAGAATTTAAATTAATTGAACAAACAGATAAAAAAAGACAATTCATCATTAAACAAGCCAGACCTTATCTAAATTAAACCATACTTTATAGATTTTAAAAGCACTTTAAGCTTTTTTTTACTTATTTTTATACATTCAAAATGAAAAATAAACTAACATATATTCTTACTATTTTTTCCCTTTTTTGGGTGAATGTATTTCTTGCGCAAAATAGAAGTTTTTCATTTCAACACTTTGGTCCTGAGGATGGATTAAGTAATGCTAATATCTTTTCTATTAAACAAGATATCAATAATATATTATATTTAGCCACAGAAAATGGGGTATATGATTTTGATGGTTATATTTTCACAAAATTAAAACCAAAAAATTCCTTAAAATCAAATCATATTAGAAACATTGGTTTTAATTTAAATAATGAACTAGTAATTATTAATAGAAAAGAAGGGATTTATGATTACAAAAATGCATCAAATACAGCTATTTTAAATACCCAACTTAAATTTAATAACTCAGTTGATGAATTAGTATTTACAAAGGATTACACTTATTCCTTAACTGATCAAATATCTGTTTCTACCATTGATAAAAACACTGGAAAAATAACCGAAGACGATTTATTTATTGCTGATAACGAAAACAGAGCTCATTGTATTTTTAAAACAAAAAACAACAAAGTTTTAATTGGAAGAACTACAGGGCTTTTCCAATTTAACAACGAAAAACAAGCTAAAGTAAAGCTCGACAAAAACTATCCAATTTACTCAATTACTGAAGATGAAAACGGTATATTATATCTTGGAACAGACAATGCTATTTTATGCTTAAAAAATGAAAAAGTTTTTAAAACAATCCCCATTAAAACACAAGCTGCTAATAGTTTTTTTAGCTTTAATAATACAGCTAGCGTTAGTAAAATATTAATTGATAAATACGACAGAATATGGTTTACTAATATTCCAGATGATAATTTATACGTAATTGAAAACAATATCACCTATAACATTTTTGATATTTTAGGTATAGATAAAGTTGTTGTAAACTGCATTTTTAAAGATAGTGATGATAATATTTGGATAGGTACATTTAATGATGGGGTATATTTTATTCAAAACTCTTTATTTCAGAATGTAAATTACACAACAGGAAGAAAAACATTACCAGTTACAAGTGCAGCCTTTGTAAATAATAATATTTGTGTTGGTACCATAAATGGGTTATTTATTTTTGATAAAAAAACAACTAATACTCAAACAATTGTAACCCCAGACGAAGTATTTAGAGAAGAAATTTTTAGTATAAATCCAATTGGTAAAAACGTTATTTATTCAAAAGCTAAATCGCTTACTAATAACGTTAAATCTACCGCTATTAATGATGCCTATTATAATTTAACCCCAATTAATTCAAGAGTTTTTGAGTTTGCAAAAAAAACAAATGAAGCATTTATTGCTGATGGAAGTGCAACACTATTTAGAATTACAAATTATAATTCAGAAAAATATAGAATTTTAGATACACTAATTTCTTATTTAGATTACCGTACTAAAATAAATACTATTTGCGAAGTAAATGACCAACTTTTTGTTGGTACCTCAGAAGGACTTTCTGTTTATAGTTTTAAAACTAAAAAATACATACAATACAAATCCGAACTATTTAATTATAATATCAATCATATTCAAAACTATAATCACAAAACATATTTAGCAAATGATAATGGTATTACTATTTTTGAAGACTCTACGCTAATTCAACAAATTGGTGAACACCGTTTAACTTCAGTAAAAAAAATTAAATTCTATAAAAACAAAATTTGGATTGCAACTTTAGATGGTCTTTTTATTTGCGACGAAATTTTTAATCCCATTGCTATTTATAATAAGACAAATGGATTACAATCTAATACCATTAACGATATTGTTTTTGACAGTAATAATTGTTGTATTTGTACAAACAAGGGTACAACCTTATGTTCAATTGATGATTTGTTACTAAATATTAAAATTGCGAAAAAGCCATTTGTATCCTCTCTAGAAATAGAACAAAAAAAATTACCTTTTACCTCTGACGTTTTAAATTTAAAAAGTTCTGAAAGTGATTTAATAATCAATTTTTTAAGTCCATTATATATTAAACCAAACAAGCAATTTTATAAATACAAATATGATAAAAGCCGTTGGTTAAATTTAGAAAATACACAAGTTCACCTTACCTCTATTGAAGGTGGCCAACATACTGTGGAAATAAGATGTTCTTATGATGGCATTAATTGGTCTGAACCAATATTATTAACTATAAATAAAGACATCCCATTTAAACAAACTATTTGGTTTACTATAAGTATAATTTTTGTTTCACTTTTATTTTTAAGTCTTATTTCATTTTTTATAATTAGAAGAGTTAAATCAAAAGCAACTCGTCGTGTGCAAGAAGACCGACAAGTAAATTTATTAAAACATCAAGCGATGAACTCTTTAATGAGCCCTCATTTTATTTTCAACTCTTTAACTAGTATACAAAATTACATTAACCTCAACGACTCGTTAAAAGCAAGTGAATATTTAGCAAAATTCTCAAGGTTAATTAGGATGATTATTGAAAAAGCATCGCAAAGTGAAATACCTTTAAATGAAGAATTAACTCGATTAAACTATTATTTAGATTTAGAAAAAGAACGTTTTAAAGGCAAATTTGATTTTTTTGTTGAAGTTGAACCAAATTTAAATACAACCGAAATTAAAATACCAAATATGATTATTCAGCCTTATGCCGAAAATTCAATCATACATGGTATTTTACCAAAACATGAACATGGTAATTTATATATCAAATTCAAAAAATGTAATGAAAAAACATTGCTAATTATTATTGAAGATGATGGAATTGGTTTTAATAAAGCCAAAGAAAATGCCAAAGCTGGCCACAAATCATTGGGTACCAAAACAATAGAAAACATTTTAGAATTAAACACAAAATTAACTGGTAAAAAACAATCTGTTGAAATAATTGATAAGCAGGATTTGGAGATACCTAGTAACGGAACAATTATAACAATTACCATACAGATATAAACAAAAAAAACAGAATAAATTAAGATTTATTAGTAATTCATTAAGAATAAAAAAATTAATTTTAGAAAATATAAAACGGTTTAAATACATATTTATAATTTTATTTATTGCACTATTTCAAACAAATAGTATTGCACAAGCTAAGCCTATAAAATTTTTACAGGACACTACTTTTCTTTGCCAAGGCGATTCATTATTAATAAATTTTAATAATGAACAAATCTCAAAAAATGCAATTATACAATGGGAAACACCTTATGGGTCTATTTATAATTCAAAACAAAATTATTTAAAATTTAAGGGGCAATATGTTTTAAAAATTAGAGATGGTAAAAAATCGTATTTAGAAAACACATACGTTAAAATTATCGACAGACCAAAATTAAACATACGCGACACTATCTTATGCAGTGGTTCAATATTAAACATTAAAACAAAAAATAAATTTTATAAATATAATTGGAGCACCAGTGAAACTGCAGATAATATTAAAATAGAAAAAGCAGGTAAATATTGGGTTAAAATATCTAACAAGGGATGTACTTATATTGATACATTTAAGGTATCTAGTTTTACCGGAGCATTACCTAATTTTGGCAAAGAATTTATAGTTTGCGAAAACGAACCAAACAAAACATTATCTATAAAGGCTCCTAGCGATGTTAAAATATATTGGAACACTGGTTCAAATTCACCATCCATAAATGCAACAAAAGAAGGGATTTATTGGGTAAAAACAGTTTCAAAAAATTGTGGGACAAAAACTGATAGCGTAAACGTAAAGTATAAGAATTGTGAATGTGAGATTTTTATCCCTAATAGTTTTACTCCAAATGATGATGACAGAAATGATTTATTTTACGGGACCTTTCAATGCGAATACAGCTACTATTCAATGATTATTTCGGATAGATGGGGTAACGTAGTTTTCAATTCAAATAACATCAATTCAAAATGGGATGGTAAATTTAAAAACAATCCATGTCCGGATGATGTGTATGTGTATCGAATGGAATTAATCCAAAGAAATACAGATAAAAAAGTAGTAAGAAACGGTAAAATTGCGCTTTTTAGGTAAATCCCTTTATTTCTTATCAGCCAAATAAATAGCGGCTAATCCAAAACTTAAAGATTGATAACTCGCATTTGTGTATCCACATTTATTAAGTATTTCAACAAAATTTTCATTATCAGGAAAAACCTTTATCGACTCCGGTAAATAAGTATAAGCACGAGCGTCTTTCGAAAATATTTTACCTAAAGTAGGTGTTACATATTTAAAATAGAACTTATAAAACTGTTTAAAAGGCGTTTTTCTTGGTGTAGAAAATTCTAAAATACAAATTTGTCCACCTGGCTTTAACATGCGATTCATGTTAATTAAACCTTTCTCAAGGTGTTCAAAATTTCTTACACCAAAACCAACTGTAATTGCATCAATAGAATTATCAGAAATATCGCAAGTTTCAGCATCACCATAAGTTAAATTAATAATCGATTCGGCATTTATTTTTTTTATTTTTTCTCTGCCAAACTTCATCATTCCTTCGCTAATATCAATACCTGTTATTTTGGTAGGATTCAATTTGAGTGCACCAATTGCAAAATCAGCAGTTCCAGTTGCTACATCCAAAATAAATTTTGGTTTCTTACTTGAAATCAAAGCAATGCATTTTTTCCTCCAACCTTTATGAATACCAAGCGAAAGAAGTGAATTCAAAAAATCATATCTAAAAGCAATGTTATCAAACATATGCGCTACCTGATTTTTTTTAGAATCATTGGTATTATAGGGAGTTACAGTTTCCATTTTTTTTATTTCAAGTTCTAGTATTTTTTTTACTTGATTATTAGATTTTATTTTACAAAATCTAATTTTAAAGTTTCTTCAAGTAATTGTTCTTTATTAACAGGTACAACGCCAATTTGTTCACACACTAAACCTCCTGCTAAATTAGAAATATGTGCAATTAAAATTGGATTAACTCTTAATGCTGCTAAAAGTGATGCAATACTAATAACTGTATCCCCTGCTCCACTTACATCAGCAATACTTCTTATATGTGCTTGTGTATGTTCTTTAATTGAACGAGAATTTACAATAACACCTTTTTCTGCTAATGTTACTAAAGCAGTTTCAAATTTTTGTTTAACTCTATAACTGCTTACCGCTCTTTGCAATTCATTAATGTTATCAGATGAAATATCTAATTTTAAACCTTCTCTTAACTCCTTTAAATTTGGTTTAAATAATGTAACACCTTTGTAAGCATTAAAATTACGCTTTTTAGGATCTACACATGTTGGAATGCCTTTGTTTTTAGCCATTTCAACAACTTTAGAAATTAATTTGGGAGTAATTAATCCTTTATTGTAATCTTCAAATAAAATGCAATCAATTTTTTCGTGTTGAATAATGTAAGAAATCAAAGTAATTAATTGCTGCGTTTCAGATGGTGTAATATCTTCCTCTACCTCTTCATCAATTCTTAGCAATTGTGTATTATTACCTATAACACGTGTTTTTTCAGTAGTAATTCGTGTTCTAGATTTTAAAATTCCCTTTTGACTTAGTTTTTCTTTTTTTAATAATTCTAAAAAATTCTGTCCTTCAAAATCAATTCCAATTACCGAACATAATATAGGATTGGCACCCATAGCCATAATATTTAAAGCAACATTTGCTGCACCACCTAGGCGTTTTTCTTTTTTAGTAACTGTAACAATTGGTACAGGTGCTTCTGGCGAAATTCGATTTACTTTACCCCATAAGTAACTATCTATCATTACATCGCCAATAATTAACACATTTAAATTATTAAATGATTTAAATATTTCGCGTATATGTTCTTTTTTTACAGAAAACTTTTTCATCTATTAACCACTACTCTTTATGAAAATTTATTTAGATTATAATTAACTAAGTTTTGCAATTGCTTCTTTCATTCGTTTTAAGGCTTCTATTAACTTATCTTCAGAAGTTGCATATGAAAAACGGATGTACTTATCATCACCAAATGCAGCACCTGGAACCAAAGCAACATAGGCAACATCTAATAAATACATTGATAAATCTGTAGCATTATTAATAGTAAAACCATTGTAAGATTTACCAAATAAGGCAGATACTTCAGGATACACATAAAATGCACCATCAGGAACATTAGTTTTAAATCCTGGTATATCTTTCATTAATTCAAGTACTAAATTTCTGCGTTTTAAAAAAGCATCTCGCATGTAATAAGTGCTTTCTGCAGGTAAATCCATAGCCGCATGCATAGCTTTTTGTGTTATACTGCAAGTTCCAGAAGTAAACTGACCTTGCATTTTATCACAAGCCTGTGCAATCCATTTTGGAGCAGCCATTATTCCACCTCTCCATCCAGTCATTGCAAATCCTTTAGAAACACCATTAATTGTAATAACTCTATCTTTTATATCTGCAAATTGAGCCATACTTTCATGTCCACCAACAAAATTTATATGTTCGTATATTTCGTCACTAATAATATATAACTCATCATACTTCTTAATAACATCTGCAATTTCTCTTAATTCTTGTTTGCTATATACAGAACCAGTAGGGTTGCATGGTGTACTAAAAATCATCATGCGAGTTTTGGGCGTAATGTGTTTTTCTAATTGCGCAGCCGTAACTTTAAAATCATTTTCAATTTCTGTATCAATCATAATTGGCGTACCTCCTGCCAATTTCAAAATCTCTAAATAACTAACCCAAAATGGTGTAGGAATTAATACTTCATCTCCTGGATTTATTAAACATAACACTGCATTTGCAATACTTTGCTTTGCACCTGTAGATACAACTATTTCATCGGCTGTATAATCTAAATTATTATCTCTTTTAAATTTGCGAGAAATAGCCTCACGTAATTCTACGTATCCACTAACGTGAGTATAATAACTAAAATTATCATTAATTGCTTTTATAGCAGCTTGCTTTACAACATCTGGCGTTGCAAAATCGGGCTCACCTAAACTTAAACTAATAATATCAATACCCTGAGCTTTTAACTCACGACTTTTTCTAGCCATGGCTATTGTTTGTGATTCCGAAATAAGATTTATTCTATCTGATAAATGTGCCATTTATATTTTAATTTAATGCGTAACAAATCTAATAATTTGAATAAGAAATCAAACTAATATTTATCTAATTTATTAATGGTTAATTTATCAACTTTTTTTACCATATTTAAGCTGTAATTTTAAATTTAATCTACTTAACTATCAAATAAACTAATATGAACTATTGGCTCATAAAATCAGAACCTTTTAAATACAGTTGGGATCAATTTAAGAAAGATAAAAAAGCATGTTGGGATGGTGTAAGAAATTATGCCGCACGTAATAACATGAAGGCTATGAAGAAAGGTGATTTACTTTTATTTTATCATAGCAATGAAGGGATGTGTATTGTTGGAATTGCAAAACTTGTAAAAGAATATTACCAAGACCCTACAACCACCGAAGATGCTTGGGTTTGCGTAGATGTGGCGCCATTTAAGGCATTAAAAAATCCTGTAACTCTTGCTCAAATAAAAGCTGACGAATATTTAAAAGATATGCAATTAGTGAAATTGCAACGCTTATCCGTAGGTATTGTGAAACCTGAAGAATTCGATAGAATTTGTATGTTAGGAGGTTTATAGAATTATGTTCATTTAAAATCTAGCACAGCATTTGCTGTATAAAACACATTACTTAGATTTAAAATACATCAAACTCATTAAAAATTACATATTATGAAAAGCCTAATTACCATTTTAATTATTGCATTTTGTTACACGCTTAATGCACAAACTAAAAAACAATTTCCAACATTATCTGGACATACATTAGAAGGTACTGCAGCAACATTACCCGAAAAACCAGCAAAAAAATTCACTATAATTGGTATTTGCTATAAAAGAAGTGCCGAAGAGGATTTAAAAACATGGATTCAACCTATGTATGATGTTTTTGTTGCCAAACCTAAAGGAACAGATTACTTTGATGTAGCAAATTATTTTGATGTAAACTACTACTTCATACCATTAATAAGTGGTTTTAAAAAAGCGGCAAATGATTTTAAGGCTAGTACTCAAAAAGATTTATGGAAAAATGTAATTGACTGTGATACAGACATTAAAATTTTAAAAGAGAAGTTAAATCCAAAAGACGAAAACTTACCCTATTTTTATGTTATTGATTTATCAGGTAATATTGTAGAAACAATTTCTGGAAAATACACTGAAGAAAAAATGGATAAAATTCAAGATGCTATTGAATAATTCATATAATATTTCGAATTAATACTAATTGAGTTTTTTGTCACAACTTTCTCCATTTAAAGTGTCTTCAAATGTTAAATAATAAGCGTAATTATTAAGATTACTATTATTCTGAGTAATTATCGTGATTAACTGATTAAAAAATCATGTAATTTGTAGTATTCATGTTAACTTGCAGTGTCAAATAGGTTATTTTATTGTAATTTATTTGTAACATAAATTTAACACATAAATGAAAATTTTAAAATCTATATTTCTAATATTATTAGTGGGATTTACTATATTGGCTAAAGCTCAAAGTGGTTGTGGTAGTGCTGCACCCTTTTGCTCTGGTGCCAGTTCTTACACATTTCCAGCTGGTACAAGTGGTGCTTCGGCAGTACCAGGTCCAGATTATGGATGTCTTTTTTCTCAACCCAACCCCGCATGGTATTATTTTCAAGTGTCTACAAGTGGTACAATCATTATTGATATTGCTGGTTCTGCTGGTGGTGATGTTGATTTTATTTGTTGGGGACCATTTACAAGTGCAACTGGTAACTGTGGCAGTTTAACCGCTGGAAATACTGTAGATTGTAGTTTTTCTGCATCAGCTACTGAAACTTGTACAATTGCAGGAGCTATAGCAGGTGAATTTTATATGCTATTAATTACAAATTACTCAGGTATTCCTCAAAACATTAATTTTGGTCAAGACCCTGCTAGTACTGGCTCTACAAATTGTAGTTTATTATCAAGTGCTACTAGCCAAACTATTTGTCCAGGTAAAACAGCAACTTTAACTGCTACCTCAAATTTAGTTGGTCCTACTTATTTATGGACCCCAGGTGGAGCCACAACAAGTAGTATTACTGTTTCACCAGCAATAACGACTGTATATACAGTAACAACTAGTGGTTTAGATCCAGTTTCTAGCACTCCTACAGTTGTTGTAAATACTTCTACTGTTACTATACTTTCTTTACCTTCCCTAACACTATCGAGTAATAGTCCAGTTTGTGCTGGTCGTAATATTATTTTAACTGCATCTCCAGGTTTTACAAATTATGTATGGTCTGGTCCGCCAGCTTATTCTGCAACAACAACTGTTGCAACAATAACTAGACCTTCGGCTACAACTAGTATGGCAGGAACTTATACAGTTATTGGTAGAACCGTTGCAGGATGTACAGTATCAGCAGTAACTACAGTTTCTGTAATACCTTCTCCAACTTTAACAATTACAGCTTCAAGCAATACTTTGTGCGTAAACAATACAGCTACTTTAACCTGTAATAGTCTTGGAGCAACTGGTTATACTTGGTCTCCAGCAGGTACATTGGGATCACCATCAAGCTCCATTACTTCTGCAACACCTTTAACAACTACTAATTACACCGTAATTGTAAGCGTAGGAACTTGTACTTCCTCTGCTGTAAAAACAATAAGTGTAATTCCTTCCCCAATTATTGCTGTTTTATCTACCACAAATACTACTTGCGGTTTGTGCAATGGTATCATCACTGCTTCTGCTTCCGCAGGATCTGCACCCTATTCTTATACTTGGGCTCCAAGTGTTTCTACTCAATCATTAATTTCAAGTTTATGTGCTGCTAATTATTCAGTAACTATAGAAGATGCTAATAAATGTAAATCAACATTTAATACTAATATCGCTGGTTCATCCGTATTCCAAGCAAGTTTAAGTGCTTCTAGTAATGAAACTTTTCAAGGTGAACCTGTTTCGTTATCAGGAATTGGTGGTGTTACTTATACATGGACTCCAAATTCTAATTTGAGTTGCTCTGTTTGTCCTGTTACTATTGCAACACCAATGGATGATATATCGTATTGTGTTGATGTAACATCAATAGATGGATGTAAAGATTCTACTTGTGTTGATATTTTTGTTAAATGTGGGGATGTATTTGTTCCAAATGCATTTTCACCAAATAACGATGGGCACAATGATGAATTAGGTGTTTATGGTAATTGTATTAAAGAACTCATTTTTAGAGTTTATGATAGATGGGGAGAAATGGTATTTGAAAGTGATGATGTTTCAAAAAGATGGGATGGAAAATATAAAGGCTATGCGGTAACCTCAGGAGTATTTATATACCAGATATCTGCAAAATTAAAAAGTGGTACTGTTATAAATAAACGAGGGAATATAACAGTAGTAAAATAAAAAAGTATTTAGTTAAAAAATGAAAAGCAAACCATTTAAAATAATATTCATATTAAGTTTATTTATTAATTCAATTAATATATATGCTCAAAGTGGTTGCGGTAGCGCAGCTCCATTTTGCGCTGGTGCAAGTTCTTATACATTTCCTGCGGGTACAAGCGGTGCATCAGCTGCGCCAGGGCCAGATTACGGTTGCCTATTTTCTCAACCAAACCCTGCTTGGTATTATTTTCAAGTATCTTCAGGTGGTTCTGTTATTATTGACATTGCAGGCTCGGCCGGAGGTGATGTAGATTTTATTTGCTGGGGGCCATTTACCAGCGCAACTGGAAATTGTGGAAGTTTAACTGCTGGTAATACTGTTGATTGTAGTTTTTCTGCTTCTGCTACAGAAACTTGTACAATAGCTGGTGCTATTGTAGGTCAATATTACATGCTATTAATTACTAACTATTCTGGTATTCCTCAAAATATTAATTTTGGATTAAACACAGGCAGTACGGGTTCAACAAACTGTAGTTTATTGGCCACAAGCGGAAGCCAAACTATTTGTGCCGGAAAAACTGCTACTGTTTCTGCTAGTACTAATTTAGGATCACCAACTTATACATGGATGCCTGGTGCACTTTCAACACCTACAATCATTGTATCTCCTGCAGCTACTACAATTTATACCGTAACAATTGGTGGAACAAATACCTTAAGTGCAACCTATACAACAGTTGTTTCTACAAGTACTGTAACCGTTTTATCTATTCCAACTTTAACATTATCAACAAATAGTTTACTTTGTCCAGGTAGTGCTTTAAATTTAACTGCTTCATCTGGTTTTACAAATTACGTTTGGCGAGGTCCACCGGCATTAACAGCCACAACAACCATTGCAGGGATTTCTATACCATCAGCTACAACAAGTATGATGGGAACGTATACCGTTACAGGGCGAGCTGCAAATGGCTGTACTGCAACTGCTACAAATACTGTTGGATTAATTCCTACATCGCCAGTTATTACAACTCCTTCTTACACAATATGCCAAGGTGGTACCCAAATTTTTAATTCAACTAATGCCGTAGGAGCTACCTATTACAGTTGGAGCGGACCTGCAAGTTTTACCTCTTCTGCACAAAATCCAACAATCACCTCTATTGGCTTAAGTCAAGGTGGCACATACACTGTTACGGCCTATTTTGTAGTGGGTACAAGTACATGTTCTACAAAAACAACTTGTTCATTAACCATTTTGCCTGCATCTATCACTCCATTAGCATTAATCCCAACAGTTTGTAACAATGGCGATATAAATTTAAACGGTCCAAGCGGAGGAACTTCATATAGTTGGACTGGTCCAAATAGTTTTACTGCATCTATACAAAATCCAATTATAAATAATGCTTCATTATTAAATAGTGGAACATATTCAGTTACAGTTTACACAGGATTTTGTGCTACAATGGGCACTGTAAATGTAACTGTATACAATCCATTAAGCTTTTCAATTTCTCCACAAAGTAAAACACTATGTGTTGGAAAAAGCACAACCGTTGGTGGTTTGGGAACAGGAGGAACGGGTTTATTTAACTATTTGTGGAGTCCAACAAGTGGTGTTTCTGCACCAAATTCTGCAAGTACAACTATTACGGGTATATCAACCATGGTGTATTCATTAACTATTACAGATGCTAATTGTATTGCAACTTTACCAGCAATTACAACTATTACAGTTACAGTTAACCCAAGTCCTGTAATTACAATGTCAACTACAACTAACAGAGGCTGTGAAATTTTTTGTACAGATTTAAATTGTATTTCTGTTCCAACATCAACTAACTGCCAATGGCGTTTCTCAAATAAATTAGCTTATAGTGGTTGTAATACATCATCTTATTGCTTTCCTACAAGTGGCGTTTATGGAGCAACTCTAACTGTAACAGATATTAATGGATGTGTTGATTCCTTAAAAAATAATACATTTATTACTGTAGATCCTAAACCTAATGCTGATTTTGATTGGAATCCAAATAATCCTACTGTACTTGATAATATGGTGCAATTTAACGATTTATCAACCATAGGATTACCTTTAAAAAATTGGCATTGGAATTTTGGAGACACATTTAATGGCATTAACCAAGATACATCAAGTTCTCAAAACCCCACACATACATACACTGAACCTTTTTCTTACCCTGTTTATTTAACAGTAGTAAATAGTTTTGGTTGTATAGATTCTGTAATGAAAATTATAAAAGTAGAAGATGAATTTGCACTATTTATACCTAATTCATTTACACCACACAGAGGAGAAGGATTAAATGATATTTTTAAAGTACAAGGAATTGGATTCTTTAATGATGAAACTTTTGAAATGAGTATTTTTGATAGATGGGGTGCATTAATTTACAAAACTAACAACATTAATACAGGTTGGGATGGTAAAAATAAGCATGGTAACTTATGTAAACAAGAAACCTATATTTATAAAATAAAGGTGAATGATTATAAAAATAAAACCAGAGAATTTATTGGGCATATTAACCTTTTGTAAAATTTGTTTAATAACCTTTAATAAAACCTTTCTGTAAATGCAGAAAGGTTTTTTATTTTTATAGAATATTTATTTAATATTTTAAAATGAAACAGTATCATGATTTAATGCGCCATGTATTAGCAAATGGTGTAAAAAAAGAAGATAGAACAGGAACAGGCACTACCAGTGTATTTGGCTATCAAATGCGTTATAATTTGGCAGAAGGCTTTCCTTTATTAACTACAAAAAAACTCCATACTAAATCAATTATTCACGAATTATTATGGTTTTTAAAGGGTGATACAAATATTAAATATTTAAAAGATAATGGAGTAAGAATTTGGGACGAATGGGCAGATGCAGAAGGAAACCTTGGGCCAGTATATGGGTACCAATGGCGCAGTTGGCCAACGCCAGATGGCAAACACATTGATCAAATTTCGCAAGTAGTGGATATGATTAAAAACAATCCAGATTCGCGTAGATTAATTGTTAGTGCATGGAATGTTGCAGATATTAATAATATGAAATTACCACCTTGCCATGCATTTTTTCAATTTTATGTTGCTAACGGAAAATTAAGTTGTCAATTATACCAAAGAAGTGCTGATATATTTTTAGGTGTTCCATTTAATATTGCTTCATATGCCATTTTAACTATGATGGTAGCACAAGTTTGTAATTTAGAATTAGGTGATTTTGTTCACACACTTGGAGATGCTCATATATACTCAAATCATATTGAACAAGCTAACTTACAATTAAGTAGAGATTTAAGACCTTTACCTAAAATGACAATTAACAAAGAGGTAAAATCAATTTTTGATTTTAAAATAGAAGACTTTATTTTGGAAAATTACGACCCACACCCACATATTAAAGCAGAAGTTGCAGTTTAATGATGTAGAAAAAATTATAAAAAATCGAGTTAAAAAATTATCTTTACAAAAAAATAATAACATGAGCGATATTAAAACAGTTTTAGAAAGTGCAAAATCTCAAATGGAAAAAACCATTGCACATTTAGAAGTTGAATTGGCAAAAATTAGAGCATATATGAGCAT
>ERZ724520.700-NODE-700-length-17805-cov-13.262085_pt1 | contig 17805 bp, 17 predicted proteins | sample MGYA00376053_ERZ724520 | MGnify/ENA primary metagenome ERZ724520 (study PRJEB28724, sample SAMN07190886) | activated sludge metagenome | isolation source: activated sludge of sewage treatment plant in Hong Hong | place: USA: Christiansburg, Virginia | collected...
CACGGCCAGACCACGATTGAAGAAGTGTTGCGCGTTGCGCCGCTTAATTAATTTTTTGAGTGCTTGAGGAATGTATGCTGAGTAAAAGATTAATGCTGTCCGCGGCGCTAGTGATTCTGCTAACAGGATGTGAAAGTTCTGAAGACGAGGCAGTAGCGTATCGACTGAAGTCGGTTGATTATTTGGATACTGATAATAATCAGATAGCGTTGATGGTCTATAACTACAGTGCAGGTGGATTGCTGAGTCGCCTTAATACGTATACGGGCAAAGGCGCTGATGGAATATGGGGCACTCTGGATGACGTGATGGGTTATTACTCAACGTGCTCATTCTCTGGCAGTGGAGCTGCTTCCTATCGTGATTACAGCGTGGAATACAGCGCCCTTCCCTTGGAGCCCACTGCGCAAACTGACTGGAAGGCATTAAAAGCACGCCCCATAAACTGTGTGGATGGCGTGGGTGCATACCCAATGGCCAATGAAGTTACCTATAACACAGCAGCAGGAGTGCCAGATGTTGAAGAGGGCAGGTATCAATTCGAGCGGGTTTCTACCAATTCTTCGCGTTGGACCACTCAGGTCAGCACAGTAATAACCACCGCACGTAGCCGTGATTTTTTCTATGTCCTTAATTCAGTGGGTGGACTGGAAGGAATTCTTGTTGAAGAGAAAACGGGCAGTAGTAGTGTTTTTACTGGATACTACAAGTACACGTTTAATAGCGAAGGAAAATTGTCGCGTCGGGAGCTTAGAAATAGCCCTGGTGTGAATGCTAAGTGGGGCGATGCTGACGACACTATTCGTTCGTATGAGCAGATAACTCGTAGTGGCAATATTGTTACTTTGCGCTTTTACACGGGCGCCGGTGCTGATGGCACATGGTTTAATAGCAACGATACACAATCTGGCTACATCATTTATCAATACGATGGCAGTACCTTGCAGCTTGAGGCAGAGTCTTCTAATGCGGGCACTGACGGGCTATGGGAAACTGATGACGATGTATTAATTGCTAAACGCTATAACTACGAAAAAATTTGATTTTCATTGTTTTTTTAAGGAGAAAGTAAGATGGGATCTTTTGTTCTAGCTATCATGATTTTCGCGGTAGCACTGGTCATTATGACCGTAAAGCAAGTACCACAGGGCTATGAGTGGACAGTAGAGCGCTTTGGTCGTTACACCCGCACGCTTTCACCTGGTCTCGATTTCATTTGGCCAGTGTTCGAAAAAGTGGGCAATAAAGTCAATGTGATGGAGCAGGTGTTGGATATTCCACCACAGCAAGTGATCTCGCGTGATAACGCCATGGTTACCATTGACGCAGTTTGCTTCTATCAAGTGTTCAGTGCTTCGCAGGCATCGTACGAGGTGAGTAATCTGGATTACGCCATCCGTAATCTCACCATGACCAATATTCGTACTGTCATAGGCTCGTTGGATTTGGATCAAATGCTCTCGCAGCGTGATCAGATCAACTCGCAGTTGCTGTCGGTAGTGGATCAGGCGACTAATCCTTGGGGTATCAAGATCACCCGTATCGAAATTAAGGACATCACGCCGCCGACTGACTTGGTCGAGGCAATGGGCTCGCAGATGAAAGCAGAGCGTACCAAGCGTGCACAGATTTTGGAGGCCGAAGGTTTCCGTCAGGCCGCTATTCTGTCAGCTGAAGGTAAGAAGCAGGCACAGATTCTAGAGGCCGAAGGCGAACGTCAGGCCGCCTTCTTAGAGGCTGAGGCGCGTGAGCGTGCTGCCGAAGCAGAAGCCAAGGCCACCATGATGGTGTCACAGGCTATTGCTAAGGGTGACATTCAGGCCGTGAATTATTTTGTGGCGCAAAAGTATGTGCAAGCGCTGGCTCAGATTGCCAGCAGCCCAAACAGCAAGCTCATCATGATGCCGTTAGAGTCATCACAGCTTATTGGCTCGATTGCGGGTATCGGCGATATCGTGAAGCAAGTTCAGCATAATCTGAAGGGTTGAGGAAAATGGAAGCCTTTGTCGAGAATCCCGCACTGTGGTGGCTGAGTACCGGCGTGTTCCTGTTGGTGCTGGAGATTATCGGCAGTACGCTGTTTTTTCTCTGGTTCAGTGGCGCCATGTTCCTCACGGCACTGGTGACGTGGTTATTTAACCCGTCACCCGTTGTGCAGGGTGCTACCTTCGCGGTAGCGACTGTACTGGCACTGATAGGCTGGCAGCGTTTTCGTCCTTTGCAGAAAATGGAGGGGCGAGATGCTGCGTCAGGTCTTAATAATCGTTTGGCAGGCTATATCGGCCGCGAGTTTGTGCTGATTGACGCTATTGTGAATGGACAGGGGCGCGTACAACTGGATGACACATACTGGACAGCGGTAGGTGACGATATGCCTGCCGGCACGCATGTACGTGTTGCTGCGGTAGAAGGCATGCATTTTCGTCTGGAGCGTGTTTGATTGTTAGGGCACTGCTTGGGTAGGGGTATTTCAATTGTTCAGGAATAAATTGTGAGCCAACAACGTATCGAGATCGTTCAAGAGTTTACATTTCCGGTCAGTAAGCTTTTTGCCTTTCTGAGTGTTCATGAAAACCTGGAGCAGATATTTGCGCCGGTAAAAATTCGTACGATTCGTGCCGGTAGCGATGCGCCTAACGGCGTAGGCTCTACTCGTGAATTACGAATTTTGATCGCTCCACCTTTCGAAGAAACCGTAACAGCATTCAAAGAAAATGAGTTGATTGAATATCGGATCACTCGAGGCAGCCCGCTTAAAAATCATCATGGCGTGATGCGCTTTTATCAGATGGGCGATGGCAGTCGCCTGCATTACACCATTGTGTTTGAAGGCAAGCTCCCATTTGTGGCAGGCCTGATTCGTCGCGGACTAGAGCAATCTATTCGCCGAGGTTTAAAAAACCTGCGCCTTTGATTCGCTTTTGCTCAATGTATAAAAATACCGGCGATCAGGCCGGTATTTTTATGGATTAAAAAGTAACGGTATTACTGGCTGGATAAAATACTGTCCCAAAACTCTGGGCGTGGCGGAGGAGTAGTCACTCCTTGTCGGGCACGCAGGCGAGTTGCCAGTAATGCACACCACAAATCGAGATGGTGATCATAAAACTGCTGGTTGCCGACTAGGTGCCTGTCCAGAGACATGCCGCGTAATAGCCACTGCATCATGATCATCAAGTCCAAAACACTGTTGTTTTGATCTACCGGTTCAAAATAATGTTCAGCGGCACCACTGATGAGTTGGTATCCGGCCGCCCACAGGCGCTTCATCATGGCGGCTAATTCATCGTCATGACGGCTGGCGAGTTGCAGCTCCATGATGGCGGCATGTTCGCGGGTGCCAAATACGTTGTGCCAGGCGCTGTGCACCATAGCTCGCACGCGGTCATCCGAGTTATTCAGCACAAGCATGGCCTCGCCTAGGCGCACATACATATGCCGTACTAGGCGCTCGGCTGTCGCCTCGATCAGCGCGGCTTTCGAAGGGAAATGATGCATGGGCGCGCCCCGTGAGACTTCTGCACACTCCACAATCTTGCTAATAGTGGTGCCGGCATAGCCCTCGCGCTCTAGGCAAGACAGTGTTGCATCAATCAGACGTATCCGCATGGTCTCGCTGCGCTCCTGCTGAGTGCGGCGTGTGGTGGCGGAAGAGGGCGAAGTGTTTTGCATATAAGGCTCCTGCGTAATTAGCAGTTTTTCTTTTATATCAGTGACTTGAATGTATTTTGTCAACTGGGGCCATGCAGTTTGGCCTTAAGTGATACGGTTATTTTATTGACAAAAGGAGGCACAGATTGGTATCAAGATACATGTTGGACGACCGTATTGTAAATGCGTTCTGACTTTTACCCGAATTTCGAGGAATTACCCATGAGCGTCACCGTACCGCAGCCAGTTGCTCCGATGATCCCCCGTACTCTGTTCAACTCTGACCATGAGGCGTTTCGCACCACTGTGCGTCGCTTCTTCGAGACGGAGCTGGCTCCGCATTATGAAAAGTGGGAAGAGCAGCAGCACATTGATCGGAACATCTGGAACAAGGCCGGTGAGCTCGGCCTGCTGTGTCCCACTATGCCTGAGCAGTACGGCGGCGCCGGTGTTGATCGTCTTTACAGCATGATCCTGATGGAAGAGCAGGCCCGCGTGGGTGACTCTGCCTCCGGTTTCTCTTTGCACTCCGATATCGTGGCCAACTACATCAATAACTTCGGTACCGAAGAGCAAAAGATGGAGTGGCTGCCGAAGATGTGTAGCGGTGAAGTAGTAGGCTCTATCGCTATGACTGAGCCGGGCACAGGCTCTGATCTGCAAAGCATTCGCACCACCGCTGTAGCCGATGGCGATGACTACATTGTTAACGGCTCAAAGATTTTTATCACTAACGGCTACCTGTGCGACATGTCAGTAGTAGTGGTAAAGACTGGTGATATCAGTGGTGGCGCACAAAGCGTGTCACTGTTGATTATGGACGCCAATACCCCAGGATTCACCAAAGGCAAGCCACTGAAGAAAGTGGGCATGCGCGGTCAAGACACCTGCGAACTCTTTTTTGATAACGTGCGCGTACCGAAGAGCAACCTGCTCGGCATGGAAGGCATGGGCTTCATCATGCTGATGAAGGAATTGGCGTGGGAGCGCATGATGATCGCCATTATTTGCGCATCGGGTGCTGAAAATGCAATCGCCACGACGGTTGATTACGTCAAGCAGCGCAAGGTATTCGGCAAGACGGTATCATCTTTCCAGAATACCCGTTTCAAGCTCGCCGAAATGCGCTCCGAAGCGCAGATCGCTCGCGTATTCGTGGATCGCTGCATGGAGCAGGTGCTGAAGAATGAGCTGAGTGTCGAAGCGGCCTGTGCGGCAAAATACTGGGTTTCTGATCTGCTTTCCAAGATAGTCGATGAGTGCGTACAGTTGCACGGTGGCTACGGCTATATGCTGGAATACCCGATTGCTCGTGCTTACATCGATACACGTGCTAACCGTATTTATGGTGGCACCAACGAAATCATGAAAGAACTGATTTCGCGTTCGATCTAATCGTGTTGTTTTGACCAGATTATTTTAAGTAAGTGGTTCTGGTCGAATAGCGAAGGTCAAAAAAATGGGGGAGACGTTATGTCTTCCCCATTTTTATTGGAAAGTAATAGTAAAAATTTACTTTAAGCACTGATTCGTTGGTAAAACGCCTGTAATGTGGCCTCTGTTTCTACTTCTAGCGCAACGCCAGCACTATTCAAGAAGCCCGCCAGCATTTCGTAATGACCAATCAAAATCATGATCTCGATCATCAGTTTTTCACTGTAGTGAGTCGATAGCATTTTCCATGTATCGTTGCTGATGCATTTATCATTAAAAACCTCATCGCATGCCTGCATTACGGCACACATAAGTGGTTCAGTAAAAGCCGACGGACCGCTGGCAAGTGCCACGATTTCGTCATCTGTCACGCCAACACGCAAGGCAATCTCGATATGCTGCCCCCATTCATAGCGGCTACGGCAGTTCCATGCGGTGCGCAGAATAATCATTTCACGCACGGTTCCAGGCAGCCGTCCCCAGGGCATCAAGCGTGAAGCAAAAAATAGCCATGCCCAGAACAGCCGTGGATTGATGTTCAAGACAGTAAAAACATCAGGAACTTGCTTACGCCCAAACAGGCGGGATGCTTGCGCAACCATGCGAAATAGCAAGCCACGCGTGGCAGGTTCTGGCGTGGAAAGACGGGCATCAGACATGGCATACCAGCCACGTGGAGGCGCGAGAGCATCATGTGACATTGGGTTGCTCCTGTTTACGAAATTCGCCGGGGGTGACTCCGGTGTTCTGTTTGAAAAAACGCAGAAATGCTTGAGGTGAACTAAAGCCTAGGCGTTCGGATATATCACTAATCGTATCGCTTTGCTCTCGCAGTTGTTGCCGTGCCGTCTGCAAACGAACCTCATCAAGTATGTCGCGAAAGCCCGTGCCAGATTCTTGCAAGTGGCGATGCAGGCTACGCGTGCTGATACCCAGTTGTGTCGCCACTGCATCGCGGGTTGGGATGCCACTGGGCATCATGATGGTAATGAGTCGCCGGATATCATCTTGCAGTGCCTCTGGACGATTGCGTGCATGTAGCAGATCCAGCGTGTGCTGTTCCAGTAAGGCCTTTAATGCCGTATCACCGTGTGGCAACCGAGCCTTCAGTAGATCGACAGGAATCACGACGGCGTTACAGTGGTGCTCAAAATATACGGGGCAGCGAAAAAATGAAAAATAGTCCCGACGGGCATCGGTACCGGTTGGCTGAGCATGAGCAAATTGCACAGCACGGGGCAAGTCTGTCGTCGCCGGTAAGAGCAGGCGGGCAAGCATCACAAAAGCCCCCAGTACATACTCACTGGCATGACGGCGAAAGGCAGGACTGCCAGCCGCGCACTCCCAGCGCACTTCAACAATACCGGGAGCGAAGGCCAGCGTGGTGGTGCCGATATTGCTAAGCAGGCCATTGAAGCGAACAACGGCCTCCAGTGCGTCGGCCAGAGTAGTGCAGGACTGCAGCAGCAGGCCAAGAGCGCCGAACGTAGCCGGCTGTATTTCACGTGCCAGTTGCAGCCCCGCCATGACACTGGCCGGGTATTGATCCAGCGTGGAAATGACCGCCTCAATAGCCGACATGGGAATCGTGCCATCCACATCTGCCAGCGATATCCGTGACAAGCCCGTCGCCGCTAACAGCGTCGCAGCAGGCACGCCTGCGGCCTCGGCTTGCCGCATCATGTGCTGAAGGTGCCGCGTTGATACCCAGGCGGTGTCAGTGGGTTTTTCAGGGTTAGACATGAAGGCATCCCGAAAAGTCTTTGCATAGCCATCATCTTGTCACAAATCGGGTCAGAAAATGCGGCATGGCCTTTTATGGTACTGATAATGGCCGATAGGGATACTCTATGCGCAGGGCATCACGCCTACGCTTCACCTGTGCATTCATTACGGTAAGGGTATGTCATGGCAATCAGAAGTCTGGCGGGAAAGAAATGTCTGGTGACGGGTGCCGCGAGTGGCATCGGTCGAGCGGTGGCTGTGGCAGCGGCTGCTGAGGGAGCAGAGCTTTTCCTCACGGATATCAATGCAGAAGGCCTGCAAGCGGCCGCCGACAGCATTAAGGCAACGGGTGGTAAAGTCAGTCTGGCGAGTGTCGTGAATATTGCAGATCATGACAGCGTGAAGGCACTGGCCGACGATATTCATGCCCGGTTTGGCAGTCTTGATGTTGTCATGAATATTGCCGGCATTGCGATATGGGGGCGTATAGAAGACCTGCAGCATCAGCAATGGCGCAAAGTGGTCGAGGTCAATCTCATGGGGCCTATTCATGTGCTCGAGTACTTTGTTCCGGCAATGATCCATGCCGGCCGAGGCGGCCATATCGTTAATGTGTCATCAGCCGCGGGCCTGTTCGGGCTGCCTTGGCATGCTGCTTACAGTGCCAGCAAGTTTGGCTTGCGCGGCGTGTCGGAAGTGTTGCGTCACGATCTCAAGCATCACGGCATTGGCGTCAGTCTGGTATGTCCGGGCGGTGTGGATACCGGCTTGGTAAGCACAGTTGATGTGGCAGGCGTTAACATGAACGACCCGGCCATTCAGCGTTTTCGCGAGCATTTTCAGAAGCGCGCCATTAGTCCCGAACAAGCAGCGACGGCCATTTTGCGCGGCATCAAAGCCAACCGTTATATGGTTTTTACCTCAGCCGATATCCGCATTGGCTACTGGTTTCAGCGCAAGTTTTCCTGGCCCTACGAGATAGCCATGCAGCAGTTGAATAATTACATGCAGCGTTTGGCAGAGCGGAGCGGGCGGGGCTGAGGCGAGGCGGGCTCGGTATAACCCCTCTTATTTAGGGATGGTACAACTCTGTTAGGTTGCTGAGCGTTGTACCAATAGTTGTACCAGCAAGCGATAAGTATGGTGGGAAGCTAATAGGTATTCTTGGGTGCCATAAAACAGAAAACCCCGCATTTGCGGGGTTTAGAGTGCGGTTTCAGGACTTTGTAGGATGACCTAAAACTGCTTTTTTGGTGCCCAGGAGAGGACTTGAACCTCCACGTCTTTCGACACTAATACCTGAAACTAGCGCGTCTACCAATTTCGCCACCTGGGCTCAGTGGCGCGCAATTTATAGCCACTTCATGGGATTGTCAACGTCTTCGCGCTATAATGAGGCTGATTGTTCATTTCGTGGCCAGTGGCCACCCATGCAGGAAGTTTCTATGTCCAAGCCTACTTGGCAGGACCCCCACGCCGGCCGTGAAGCCGAGCGGTACGAAAACCCGATTCCAAGCCGGGAGCTGATTCTTGAGCTTCTGGTTAACGGCAAGAAGGCCTTGGCGGCCGATGAGATCGCCGCCCACTTTGGCCTTGTTGACGAAGATCAGACAGAGGCCCTCCGTCGCCGCTTGGGTGCGATGATCCGTGACGGTCAGGCACAGTCCGATCGTCGTGGGGTCTACTCCCCTATGGATGAGTCTCACTTGATTCGTGGGCGCGTCATGGGCCATCCCGATGGCTTCGGCTTTCTCATTCCGGATGACAAGTCGCCCGATCTGCTGCTGACTTCCCGCGAAATGCGCCGGGTCTTCCATGGCGATATTGTGCTGGCTCGTGAGTCAGGCTACGACCACAAGGGCCGCCGTGAGGCTCAGATCGTCCGTGTTGATGAAAAGCGGATGAAGAAGTTGGTTGGCCGCTATTACGAAGAGTCCGGCAATGCCTATGTGGCGCCGGATAATGCCCGTATCACGCAAGAAGTCCTGATAACCAATACGGATCACAAAGCAGTGGTCGGTCAGTTTGTCTGTGTCGAAATTCAGGATTACCCCACGCTTCGTAACCTGCCAACAGGTTGCATCGTTGAGGTGCTGGGCGACTTTATGGCGCCAGGCATGGAAATTGATATTGCCATTCGCAATTACGATATCCCGCATGTGTGGCCCGTCGAAGTGGATCGCGAAGCCGCTCGCCTCGATCCGGAAGTAACAGAGGAAGAAAAGAAGGATCGTGTCGATCTTCGTGATCTTCCACTGGTGACGATTGATGGCGAAGATGCGCGCGACTTTGATGATGCCGTGTATTGCGAAAAGCGTCGCGGTGGATTCCGTCTTATCGTAGCCATCGCCGATGTCTCGCACTATGTGCGTAAAGATACGGCGCTGGACACTGAAGCACTGAATCGTGGCAACTCCGTTTATTTCCCGCAGCAGGTCGTTCCTATGCTGCCGGAAGTTCTGTCGAATGGCCTGTGTTCATTGAATCCGCATGTCGATCGTCTGTGCATGGTTTGTGACATGAATATTTCACTGGCCGGGCGTGTTACTGAGTACAAGTTTTATGAGGGTGTGATGCACTCCCATGCGCGCCTGACATACACCAAGGTCAGTGCCCTAATTGAACGGCCGGATAGCGATGAAGGCCGTCAGGTCGCCAAAGAGCATGCAAAGGTTGTTGAGCCTGTGCAGCGGTTGCACGATCTTTTCAAAGTGCTTCGTGCAACACGCGAGACGCGCGGTGCATTGGACTTTGACAGCAACGAAACCCGCATCGAATTTGGCAGTGATCGCAAGATCGAAAAAATTGTGCCAGTTACACGCAATAAGGCTCACATGCTGATCGAAGAGTGCATGTTGGCAGCCAACGTGTGTGCCGCTGATTTTGTGGCAACACAGCATCTTCCTGCGCTGTATCGAAACCATGAAGGTCCGCGTAACGAAAAGCTGCTTAAGCTGCGTGGTTTTCTCGGAGCATTAGGCCTTTCGTTTACCGCCGATGCCAAGCCAAAGCCAGCAGATTTCAAGGCAGTGATCGACAAGATCCAAGAACGTCCAGACAAGCACATTATCGAAACCATGTTGCTGCGCTCATTGTCTCAAGCCGTTTATGGCCCAGAAAATATCGGGCACTTTGGTTTGGCGTATGAGGCGTATGCACACTTCACATCGCCGATTCGTCGTTATCCCGACTTGCTGCTGCACCGTGTGATTCGTGCGCGTGTGCAGACTGAGCATTCGATGTTTGGTGCCATGGGTGACAAGGTACGTCGTCTGCGCGGCAAAAAAGCAGAAGGCACGGGCATGCCGGATATGGCACAGATGCTGACGTATGGTGAGCATTGCTCCATGACAGAGCGCCGTGCGGATGAGGCGACACGTGAAGTGGTGTCGTGGCTGAAGTGCGAGTACATGCAGGATCACATTGGAGATGAATTCGATGGTGTGATTTCTTCCGTGACGTCATTCGGTATCTTTGTTGAGCTGACGGACATTTACGTGGAAGGCTTGGTACACATTAGTCGTCTGGCGAGTGATTTCTACGAGTTTGATGCCTCCATGCAGAAGCTGGTGGGCAGTCGTTCCGGTACGCAGTTTGCGCTGGGCGATAAGGTCCGCATCAAGGTGGCGGGCGTGAACCTAGATGAGCGCAAGATGGATTTCGAGCTTATCGGCGGCGGCAGCAAGCTGCGTCGTGGTGGCCCAAAGGCAGCATTAGAAAATGCACCACGTGGCCGTAATGCGGGCAAGGGTGGCGGCAAAGATGATGGCGGTGACCGCAGTAAGTCAGGCGAGCGTCGTAAGCCGGGTGAGCGCCCTGTACGAGAGCAGCCACGTAGCAGCGGTGCGCCTGCCAAGCCGTCAGGCAAGGGCAGTAGTCCTGCCGCCAAGAAGTCAAACGATGGCAAGCCATCCCCAAAGCCTTCTGCCGGTGACGGCAAGGGACAATCTGGCGGACGCAAGAAGAAGTAAATGGCCAAAAATATTGTGATCTGCGGCCTGCATTCAGTGCAGGCCTATCTCGACCGTCATCCTGAAGGCATTCTGGAAGTATTCCTGCTGAAGGGGCGTGATGACGAGCGCATGAACAAGCTGGTGAAGGGGCTGCGTCCATTGGGTGTGACCTTGCAGTGGCGTGAGCGTGGGCAGCTTGATGAGTTGGCCGGGGATGCGCATCACCAAGGTGCTGTGGCGCGTGTGCGCGAGCAGGCCCCAGGTGATGAGAACGACCTTGTGGTGTTTCTGGATGGACTGGAAGCGCCTCCTTTTCTCCTGCTGCTAGACGGCGTGACCGATCCGCATAATCTTGGCGCTTGTTTGCGCAGTGCCGATGCCGCCGGCATACATGCGGTTATTACCCCGCGTGACAAATCGGCATCGATTACGCCAGTAGTCCGTAAGGTTGCTGTGGGTGCCGCAGATAGCATGCCCTTTTTCCAGGTGACCAATCTGGCACGCACCATGGAGATGCTCAAGGAGCGCGGTATCTGGCTAATGGGTACTGCACTCGAAGAAGAGGCAAAGTCGCTTTACGACGTCGCGTTGACCGGGCCAATTGGCATCATCATGGGGGCAGAAGGTTCAGGGATGCGCAGGCTCACACGTGAGTTGTGTGATGTGCTGCTCTACATTCCCATGGGCGGCAGTGTGGAAAGCCTGAATGTGTCTGTTGCAACCGGAGTGACCCTGTTTGAGGCGATGCGCCAGCGTACTCGCCTTAAGTCCTAATCGACGCTAGTTAACATCGCCCAAGGCGATGCACAAAAAAAAGGCCGCGACGGAAAACCGTCGCGGCCTTTTTACTGCGTGATCAATTTAGTGTGCGCTTAAGATGATCTGAATGTTATCTGGAGTTTTGATGCGCATCTCAGCATCGCCGATAGCGGGGGGGAGTGTGCCGTTGGCAAGATCACTCATTGAGCCGCCCAACACAATACGCTCCATTGCGATATGCAGATTGTCGACGCCCTTACCAAGGTCGACTCGGATGGCGTCATTTTCAAAGAAAACGCTGGTATTCACCATGGCCAAATTGCTGATGGTAAAGCGGCCAATATGGATCCCTTCTTTGGAGCTGCCATCGAGCAAGGCAATATTGCCCAGAGACATGCGTGAAATACTGCCATTGATACGAACCAGCGGAGTATTGGTTGCCGTATCAGGATTTGATAAGACAGTTTCCAGTGGCCCATTCAGTCGAATGTTAAGAACGGAATCAGCACCAAATGCCATGAAGTTGTTCGCAGGCCCAATATCCCATCCTGTTCCGTTGCGAGTGGCACTGGCAACACCCAGCTGCGTATTGGACAGATCGACCACTATGTCGCTCTTGGTGTCTAGTTGCATGCGGATGCCAGTATTACCGGTGGCACTTGGAATGGCCCACAGGTTGGCATTGATGGTGCCAGTAGTAATGTTAAGTGGATCGATCACGAAGGCGCCAGAAGCGGGCGTATTGGGATTAGCTGACGAAATCCAGCCATCGCTGTCGACAACCGCCGCACGAACGCGCGCTTGGGTGGAGAACGCCAGACCAATACCATTGTTATCAATGAAAGAGGGGTTAGCATTAACGATCGAGTAGTAATTGCCACCGGTTTCCCAAACAAAATTACCGCCAAAGAAAGGCGACACATTGTTGAACAGAAGCTGCTGGAAGGCAAAGCCGTCAAGATTGAGTGCCAGTGCGTCAGCACCCAGTCGGTCGTCGATCAGCGTCAGTGGGTTGATCATGGTATTTGGATCAATGCTTAAACGGATCTTTGAGTTGCGTGTATCAACGAGCAGGCCACCGAGTGCATCAATAAAGGTGACAGAGGCTAGGTCGCTTGCCTCAACCGGCTGCATGGGAAAGCTGCGGAATGTCGTGCGGGTGCTCGCAGGGTCAATATAGGTTGGATTGAGGCCATCACGGGCTAGGCTGATGGCTTCTTCAAGGGTGTCGGCAGAAGGATTGCTGCTGTCGTTAGCAGAATCTACTTTACTGCCTGACGTGCTACTTGAGCTGGTACTAAGGCTGCTGCCATCAAGGTCATCTAAATCATCAAGATTATCGAGGCTGTCGAGATCCAGATTAACGCCAGAAGTCGTCACGCCATCTCCAGAACCGGATGTGCCGTCCCTAACTTCGCCAGTAATTCGTTTTGGCGCGCATGGATTATTTTTGTTCAGTGGCTTGCCATCCGGGCCCACTTCCTCGTCCTTGCACTCACGCTCAGGGGGAGTGGGAGAAGGGGGGGCGCCGTCATTTTTGGCGTAGTCGACCACGGCCTGCAGGAAGTCAGTGTAGGAGGCGTAATTCTTCAGTTGGGGACGCTCGGTGGTCGCCTGCACGCCACTGCTGATTAGCAGCGCAAGCAAGGCGATCACTCCTAGCGGGCCTTTCATGATGTTCATCCTCTACCCCTCTTCTGATGACGCGTCAGGCGCATCATCCTTTTTTAATTGTTATAGCAGCCTTATAGCGCGGCGCTTATTTTCGTTGCTGCAATCGCCACCTTTAATAGGTGGTCTCAATCGTGATGTGCATGGGTTGCTGTAAGGTAACGCCGGCATAAGTACTTGGTGCACTATTAATGGCAGGCTCGCCAGGCTTTAACTTGCTATCTGTAGGGCCTAGGTTAGACGCAGTTGCGTCGCCGTCATCAGCAGAGTGTTCCACCGTTAGTGAATTCGCGATACTGGCCTGACTCATGTCGCTCCCATCAATGGCTTGTAGCGGGAAGCTCAGGTGCGTAGTTCTGTTATAGCGGATACGGGCCTTGTAGTCCGGGTGCGAAATATCCTTAGCCAGATTGACGGCAACATCCAAATCTTCCGGCCCGGTGATGGCCAGTGGTGGCGGTGCTGATTCGCTGGTTGGATCGACGCCATCAGGCACGGGGATTGGTTGAGTAGAAGGTGCTTTGCTGGCTTGCGTTGAGGCTGATGGCCGCATAGGCGCTTTCGGCTCAGGCGCAGGACGAACTTCCCATGCAATCAAGGCCTTCATGAATTCATCGTAGGAGGAAAACTGCTCAAGCCGGGGCCTTTTGTCATCTGTAGAGGCGTGCAGAGGCGCTGACGCAAAGGTCAGGGCGAATACAGCCAGCATAAGAAGAGACGAAAGCGGTTTCATGGCGCCCGATTTCCTGCCTGTTGTTGTAGTTTTGATACAGGTCACCCTTGATGGTAACGGAAAATCCCTACGACCAACAACTACCAAAATCATCATATCGGTCGGCCTGACAGGCGGCTTCCCTTGTTGCGGGGAAGGGATTCGCGTAAACTTCGCCCCCCTTTGCCATCCTGCAAAAGGGCGCCACCGGATTCCGGAGGTGACCTCCTTGCTCTTGCTGCGTAATAACGGCAGGGGCTGTGCAACCCGTAAGGAGCAAAACATGCGTCATTACGAAGTCGTGTTCCTGGTACACCCCGATCAGAGCGAGCAAGTGCCCGCCATGGTCGAGCGTTATACCGGAGCCATCAAGGAAGCTGGTGGAACCATTCACCGCCTTGAAGACTGGGGCCGCCGTCAGTTGGCCTACCCGATCAACAAAATTCACAAGGCTCACTACGTACTCATGAACATCGAGTGCGGCCAGAAGTCTCTGGACGAGCTGGAAGAAGCTTTCCGCTACAACGACGCGGTCATTCGCAATCTCATCATTCGTCGCGACGAAGCCATTACCGAGGAATCGATTATGGCCAAGGGCGCGGAAGAGAAGCGCAGCCGTAAAGCCGCCCGTTCTGACGAAGGCACTGATGAAGTGACCTCCGAGGAAGCTGGCGAGTAAGCGGTTACTTACTGCGTGGAAGTTAATGCCGTTCGGATCACAGGTCTTATTAAGGAGCTCAAGGCTTCTCGGACCAGCCCGGCCGGTGTGGTACATCGTGAACTGATACTGGAACACCGCTCTGTTCAGACTCTGGATGGGCAGCTGCGCGAGGTACGCGCCCTAGTGACCGTAAAGGTGACAGGGGACATCTTGGCGCAACAGGTGACCGGTCTGGTACCGGGAAACCGGATCACGGTGAGCGGGATGCTGGCGCAGGCCAGTCACCGAGACACGCAGCAGTTACTGATTCACGCGCAAGCAATTGAGAGATTCGAATAGGAGAGCAAACGTCATGGCACGTTTCTACCGTCGTCGCAAGTTCTGCCGCTTCACCGCGGAAGCTACCAAGTACATCGATTACAAAGACACTGAAACCCTGAAGCAGTATGTTTCTGAGACAGGAAAGATTGTCCCTAGCCGTATCACTGGCACGAAGGCCCGTTACCAGCGTCAGCTGGGACTGGCTATCAAGCAGGCCCGTTTCTTGGCTCTGCTGCCTTACACCGATAACCACCTGTAATCTAGGAGACGAGTGATGGAAATCATTCTACTTGAGAAGATCAAGAACCTAGGTGCTCTCGGTGCCAAGGTTGTTGTTAAGTCCGGTTATGGCCGTAATTTCCTGATTCCTCAAGGAAAGGCTGTTCCTGCTACTGAAAAAAACGTCGCCGAGTTTGAAGCTCGCCGTGCCGAACTGGAAGCCAAGGCCAATACCGTTTTGGCTGATGCTCAGGCCCGTGGCGAGCGCATTAGTGCGCTGGCTGTGGTCATTGCTGCTAAGGCAGGCGATGAAGGCAAGTTGTTCGGCTCCGTGGGTACCCGTGACATCGCTGAAGCCATCTCTGGCCTCGGTGAAACGGTCGACAAGAGCGAAGTGCGTCTGCCTAATGGCGCACTGCGCAATACCGGTGACTATGATGTAGACGTGCAGCTGCACGCCGAAGTCACGGTTCCGGTTAAGGTCACCGTCGTTACTGCCTGATCGGTAGGCACAAATCACCCTCTCTTCGGGGCGGGTGATACACAAGAGGCGCCTTAGGGCGCCTTTTGTTTTTGTGATGAAAGGGCAAGTGGCCTGTAATGCCAGCTGCCTTTGCCACCTGACTCGGGTAATCTTTGCGCTTCACTAAAGAGTCTGCCATGAGCGATATTCCTTCCGCTATTGTCCCTTCCAGTGCTGCCGACGACTCGGTGGCTAACCTCAAGCTGCCTCCTCATTCGCTGGAAGCAGAGCAGTCCGTGCTGGGCGGTCTTATGCTGGAAGAAACGGCATGGGATCGGGCGGCTGAAATTGTTTCTGAGAACGATTTTTATCGGCGCGATCATCGCCTTATCTTTAAGGCTATCTCCATTCTGGCGGACGAAAGTAAGCCGCGAGATGCACTGACGGTGTCGGCAATGTTGGGCCATCGTGGAGAGCTGGAGGAGGCGGGTGGCATGGCCTACCTTGGCGAGATCGTCAAGAACACCGCGTCGGCGGCCAATATCGGTGCGTATGCCGAGATCGTGCGAGAGCGCTCAGTGTTGCGTCAGCTAATCCGAGTGTCTTATGAGGTGTCGGACTCTGCCTACCAGCCGCAAGGGTCAACCTCGCGCGAAATTCTGGATGCCGCCGAGCGTAAGATATTCGCTATTGCCGAGCAGCATCAGAAGGGCACAGGGCCTCAGCCAATCCGCCCGCTACTGGCGCAAACAGTTGATCGTATTGAGCGGCTTTATAGCTCTAACACGCCTTTTACCGGCCTTTCTACAGGCTTTGACAAGCTCGACGAAATGACATCGGGCCTGCAAAAAGGGGATCTGGTAATTGTGGCGGCACGTCCGTCCATGGGTAAAACCACGTTTGCCATGAATCTGGTAGAGAACGTGCTATTGGGCGGCGCACCGGTACTCGTGTTCTCTATGGAAATGCCGGCGGAATCGCTGGTGATGCGTTCGCTGTCGTCGTTGGGGCGTATTGACCAAAATCGTGTGCGTTCGGGTAAGTTGGAAGAAGAGGATTGGCCGCGTCTGACATCGACCATGGCCATGCTCAATGAGCAAAAGCTGTTTATTGACGATACTGGTGGTTTATCGCCAACCGAAGTCCGTGCCCGAGCTCGCCGAGTGGCGCGGGAGTGCGGCGGCGCGCTGGGCCTGATCATGGTCGACTATTTGCAGTTGATGCGTGTGCCCGGTTTGGAAACTAATCGTGTTAATGAAATTTCAGAAATTTCGCGCTCATTGAAGGGCTTGGCAAAAGAAATGAATTGTCCGGTGATTGCGCTGTCGCAGCTCAATCGCTCTTTGGAGCAGCGCCCTAACAAGCGGCCGGTAATGTCTGATCTACGTGAGTCCGGCGCTATTGAGCAAGACGCCGACGTCATCATGTTTATCTATCGTGACGAGGTTTATAACCCAGAGTCTGAAGACAAGGGCACGGCCGAGATCATTATCGGGAAGCAGCGTAACGGCCCCATCGGTAAAGTCCACTTGGCTTTCTTGGGCAAGTACCTGCGTTTTGAAGATTTGGCGCCGGAGTACTATCGTGAGCGTCGTCAGGACGATGATTAATGCGTGAGACGGTTCTGTGTATCAGTCGCGCGGCGCTGCAGCATAATCTGCGGCGAGTGCGGGAGTGCATGCCAAGTGCTTATGTGATGGCCATGATCAAAGCCGATGCCTATGGTCATGGGGCGCTAGTGGTGGCCGATGCGTTGTCCGAAGCGGATGGCTTTGGCGTGGCATTTTTGCAAGAGGCGCAGGCGTTGCGGGCGGCCGGTATTTCTCATCCTGTCACCATTCTGGAAGGCGTATTTACCCCAACAGAAATGGCCGAGGTGGTGCGGCTGGGGTTGGCCACAGTGGTGCATCAAGAGTCTCAGCTACATCTGCTAAAGGCAGTGCCCGCGGCAACGCCAGTGGATGTCTGGCTTAAGATTGATACCGGTATGCATCGGCTTGGTTTTGCACCAGAGCAAGTGCTTGCGGCATGGCGTTGTTTGCAGGCGTTGCCGGGAGTACGTTCGGTTGGTCTGGTGACGCATTTTGCCCAAGCCGATGAGCCAGATGCGCAGCAGACAGCACAGCAGATTGAGGTTTTTCGTTCGTTGCAGCAGGCCTTACAGAAAGAGGCAGGCCTTGTGATTCCCGATAGTCTGGCCAACTCTGCAGGCATTCTGGCATGGCCGACAGCACAG
>ERZ724520.701-NODE-701-length-17803-cov-5.239126_pt1 | contig 17803 bp, 16 predicted proteins | sample MGYA00376053_ERZ724520 | MGnify/ENA primary metagenome ERZ724520 (study PRJEB28724, sample SAMN07190886) | activated sludge metagenome | isolation source: activated sludge of sewage treatment plant in Hong Hong | place: USA: Christiansburg, Virginia | collected...
TTTCGCGCTTTATTTCAGTTTGGGTTTTGAAACATTGTCTACCGAAATGCTACTAACAAAGCTAAATGTTTTTTAGCCATTTGCAAAGCATAAATAACTGTCTTTCCCGAAGGGACAACTTTTGCAAATGCCTTATACTTCCGCCCAAATTGAATAAAGCGTGTGTTACTACCAGTAGCTTATATGAAATTAATTCTAGCGAATAAGTTTGTATATTTTTGGGTCAAAGTTTTTAATGTCACATGGTGTGCCTTTATATGATAAATTTATTTCAACACTGTTGTCTAGTAATTTTAAATATTCTATTATGTCTAATAATTGGTCTTTGGAGTAAATTTTGAAATATAAATGTTTTAATAGTCCAGATACACGGAACGATAACTTGTTGTCTACGCCATTTGAAAGCGATGCTTGGGCAGTGTAAGAATGAAGTCTTTCCCTGTCAAAATGATTTATGCTTATATGAATATTATCAATGTCTGAGAAGCTGAAAAGTTTGCCATTTAACTCTAAACCTTTCTTATCAAATATTATTTGGTCACCATAATGTCCGCTAAGAAACTCACAGGAAAATAATGCAACAAATCTTATTACAACTACTGTAATTCCAGCAATTAGCATTGTAACATATATTATTGTTAAAATTTCATCGTTTATTTTTATAAAATATACAATACCTACAAGTGTTATAATCAAAAGAAGTGAAAAAATATAGACTTGGTAAAAATTAAAAAAAGGCTTTTTGTCATTCGGAATAAATTCTTGAACAATAATTTTTTTGTCAAATTGAATATTTAAAATGTCGTTATTCAGATGCCTTTTGTCAGTTAGTTGTTTGTCCAGCTATTGGTAGTAACTTATCGCTAAGTACTATAAAACTACAAAATATAGTCCAATATTGCAACCGTATGTTGTATATGCCTCATAAATTATCCGATATCAAACGTTTAAAAACGAATAAAATTTTAAAACATATTTTGATTAAGTATCAAAAATTAAAAAATATGCTACCTAATCTCTTGGCAAAGCTCTACCAAAACACCATTAGTACTTTTAGGGTGTAGAAAGAAAATTAATTTATTATCAGCTCCTTTTTTTGGTTCAGCGTTTAACACTTCAAAGCCTTCGCTTTTTAAACGTTCCATTTCCAAATAAATATCATCAACTTCATAAGCAATATGATGTATGCCTTCTCCTTTCTTTTCAATAAACTTAGCAATAGCGCTAGTTTCTGTTTTAGCTTCTAGTAATTCTATTTTAGTTTCACCTAGCATAAAAAAACTGGTGCTAACTCCTTCACTTTCTACTGTTTCTGTTTTATAATGTTCGGCCCCAAATAATTTTTTAAATAATTGGTTAGAGTTATTTATGTCTTTTACTGCAATACCAATATGTTCAATTTTTTTTATCATAATATACTTTCAATTTATTTTTCAAATTGGTAATGACTGTAATCAATCAACACCGTTTTTAAAAACAATTCATTATTTAAATTAGTTTCAACAGCCATTTTTGTTTTTACTTTGTCTGCCAATACTTTTAAATTTTGTGGCTTGTTATTTGCCAAACTATGCTGCAATACATCTTTTATAATATCAATATCTTTATCGTTTAACAAAGATACTTGCTCAAAACTAATTTTGTAATCGTCTATTTGTTTATATAAAATAGTATCGCGCAAAGTAACTTTTGAACCTAACTTTATAACAGTTGTTCCTGCTGCCATATCACCCAAGCGTTGGCTTTTATCGGTTACAGCAATGCTTATTAATGCAACCACACCATTACTAATTTGTATATCAATAACACGCATAATTGAACGTACAAAATAAGAACCCAATCCTGGTTGTGTGCCATCTAGCTTTACTACTTTAATTCCTAAAACCTTTTTTCCAAGACTTTGCCCATTCATAAACGATTCGCTCAAAAAATGGTATAACAAAATTGGCAAACTCAGTAAAATAATAAGTGCATATGCTAAATACTGATGGTCATCTAAAAAATAATTAAAACCTAATGCACCAAACAAAAATGCCATAATTCCAAAATACACCACTATAAAAACTCCGTCGAGCAGAGCAGCTAAAATACGGTAGCCAACCCCTGCTGCTTCATAATCAAGCGCAACATTTTGTGTGGTATTTATTCTAATATTTTCCATTTATCTTAAAAATAACTAAAGAAACTGTTTTCAAAAAACTAAATATAAAACAATAAGAGATTTAAAACAAATTTGATATATTTATGTGGTAATATTATGAAGGAAATAACCTTTCTTAAACAAAATTCGCAAAAGTGGGAATCTTTCGAGAAATCGTTAGACCAAAAGGAGCATGAACACCCAGCAAAAATTGCTAATATGTTTGTTGAACTAACGGATGATTTGGCATACTCTAAAAGTAATTACAATAATAGCAAAACTACAACCTATTTAAATAGCCTTACAAGCAGAATTCATCAGCTCATTTATAAAAACAAAAAAGAAAGTAATAAACGTATTTGGGATTTTTGGAAAGTAGAACTGCCATCTCTTTTTGGCAAATACCATAAAACATTACTAACCTCTTTTATAATTTCTGTGCTTGGAACATTACTAGGTGTTGTATCTCAATTATACGACGAAGATTTTATTAGATTAATTGTTGGTGATGATTACGTTAACCAAACCATTGAACGCATTAAAAATGGAAATCCGATTGGTATATATGGCGAAATGCCAAATTGGTTTATGTTTATATACATAACCATAAACAATATTAAAGTGTCTTTTTTTATGTTGGCATTTGGAATGCTGTTTTCATTTGGTGCTGGTTTTTATATTTTACAAAATACCATTATGCTAGGCTCTTTCTTTACCATGTTTTACCAATACAATGTTTTAGGTAAAGCATTAAAAGTTGTTTGGATTCATGGTACTTTAGAAATTTCGGCAATTGTAATTGCAGGATGTGCAGGCCTGGCATTGGGCAATAGTTTTATGTTTCCTAAAACTTACTCGCGGTTAGAATCCTTTAAAATGGGAGCAAAAGACACTATAAAAATTGTTGTAGGACTAATTCCAGTTTTTATTTGTGCTGGCTTTTTAGAAAGTTTTATTACACGATATACTGAAATGGAATTATGGTTAAGCCTTTTAATTATCATTGGCTCTTTATCTTTTATTATATACTACTTTATTATTTTACCACTTAAATTAAAAAACAAAACCTATGCAACAAAAAATTCAATTTAAACAAGAACGTGATTTTGGTTCAGTACTGGGCGATTCTCTAAAATTCATTAAACAAAATTTTAAATCATTTTTTGGAAATTTAATTATAATTGTTGGGCCATTTCTATTACTAATGGGTTTAAGTTATGGCTATATGCAATCTTCTTTAAATTCATTTAGAACTAATCCAATGGGAGGCTTAAGTAATTTTACAACAGATTATTTTATTTCAATTGGCGCTATGTTGGTATTTAGTTTTATTACACATACTCTTTTATTAAGTTATGTTTATCATTACCTAGGATTATATAATGATAAACCAATAGAAGAAAAAATTACTCTTTCAGAAATTGGAGCGCGTATGAAAAGTAATATTGGTTCAGTAATTGGTTCGATACTATTATTTTCTTTAGCATTTGGTGCAGTAATTGGTATTATAACTCTTGTATGCATAGCAATAGTTGCTTTACTTGGCATTGGTGGAGGAATATTAATTGGCTTTGCCGTTTTCTTTGCCATATTAATATTTATGCCAATTCTTTTTTATTTTATACCAGCGGGATTCTATTTAGTAGTGCGAGATAAGATGTCAATTTTTTCAGCCTTAGGTAAAGTTAGAAAATACATGAAAGATAATTTTTGGTGGACTTGGTTAATAATGGTTGTTGTAATGATTTCTTTAATGATATTAAACGTACTATTTAGTTTGCCCGCTACAGTAGTATCAATGATAGATATGTTTAGTGGATTAAATAGAACCGAAACGCAAAATGATCATTCAATTATTTTATTAGTACTTTATACTGTAAGTATATTTTTAACAACATGCGCATCATCTATTGGCAATATTACCTCTGCGTTTCATTATATGAGTTTAGAGGAAAAACAAGAAGGAAAAGGATTATTAGAAAGAATTGACGAAATAAAATAATGCGCGCTATTTTTAAGGTAATACTCTGTTTAATGTATGCTAATAGCATAATAGGAGATACTATTACCTTAAAATTTGATTCAACTATTATAAAACAAATAACACCAAGCAGCACTAAGGAAAAAGACGTTTTTAGCCAGGTGGATTTAGATTTTGTAAAAAAAACAGATGTAAGTGATATAAGCTTATGGCAGCGTTTTATTAATTGGTTAGCAAGTCTAATTTTCGGAAATGATAACTACGAATCTGTTGGAAACTCCACACGTGTTTTATTTTGGATAGTAGTTGTAATTGGATTAATTGTAATTATTTGGGCACTCACAAAAGTTAATTTTACTAGGTATTTTAAAAGTAGTGCAAAAAAGAACACTTTTAATTTTACAGATATAGAAGAAGATATTTCGGGAATTAATTTTGCTGAAAAAATAAATCTTGCCATAAAAGAAAACAACTTTCGTTTAGCTATTAGATGGCATTATTTGAAACAGCTTAACACATTAAACGAAACAAATAAAATTACTTGGTTACCCTACAAAACAAATATTGATTACAGTAATGAGTTAATTAAAACAACAATCTATCCGCAGTTTAAGGACATTAGTAGAATTTACGACTATGCTTGGTATGGAGAATATAAAATAACACCTACAACATACGTACAGTTTGAAAAACAGTTTGCCGAATTTGAGAAACTCATAAATGTTTAAAGGGAATAAAAAATATTACTATATACTTGCCGCTATATTTATAGGGGTAATTGTATTGCAATATAATATGCCTAAACCCATCAATTGGACAAAAACCTATTTCAAAAAAGATAAAATTCCTTTTGGTTGTTTTGTAATTTATAACTTATTAGAAGACACTTATTGCAATAAGCTTGAAACTAATACCAAAACCATTTATGACCTAAACAATGCAACAACTTCACGTAATAATACATTTATAGTAATAAACGATAATATTAATATTACTGAACTTGAATATAAAAGTTTAGAAAAATTCATTAGAAAAGGCAATATAGTATTACTTTGTGCTAATAATTTTTACGGAAAGTTAGAAGATACTTTACTAATAAATACAGCAACTTTATATTTTGATACTCAAGCAAAAAGCCTAGATTCACTTGTATTAAAACCTGCCTTTGAAATAAAATATGTACAAGAAAAAAATAACAAATTAAAAAAATACAGTTATTCGATTGCAGCTACTGAAAGCTATTTCTGGAAATTTGATTCTTTAAACTTTAACGTATTAGCTTTAAATAAAATTAAAAGGCCTGTTTTAATTCAAAAACAAATAGGTGCTGGCAAATTAATTTTATCATCTACACCAGATGCATTTGGCAACCTTTACATCGCAAACCATCCAAATCGTTATTATATATATACTCTTTTAAGCAGTATTAAAAACAATACTATTATTTGGGATGAATATTATAAAACTTACAAAACAGAAAACAAAAGCATTTTTCAATTTATTTTTAATAACGAGTCATTACACATGGCTTATTTATTGCTAATTGGCGGTTTACTGTTTTTTATGGCATTTGAATTAAAACGAAAACAAAAAGCAATTCCCATTATTAAACCATTAGAAAACTCAACCTTAAACTTTGTGGATGTAATAAGTCAGGTTTATTATAATTCGAAAAATCATAAATACATAGCTGAAGAACAAATACAGTATTTTTATTATGAAATCAGAAAAAAATTTGGAGTGAACACTTCTGATTTTGATGATACTTTTTATCAAACAATTCACATGCTTAGTGGAATTGAATTAGATAACATAAAAAAATTATTTACATACTGCGAAAACCTAAAACAAGCGCCAAGTTTAACCGAAAACGATTTACTGGAACTGAATAATAGAATTAATAATTTTAAACAAAAAAGCATACGATAATGGAAAATTTTGAATCGAGAGTTAATTTAACAGACTTAACTCAAAAAGTTGAAAGTATTAAAAAAGAATTAGCAACCTATTTAGTAGGTCAAGCAGATTTAGTTGATTTTTTAATTATTGCTTTGTTAGCAGATGGTCACGTTTTGATTGAAGGTGTGCCAGGAGTTGCAAAAACCTTAACTGCAAAATTAATTGCAAAAACTATAAATGCAGATTTTAAACGTATACAATTTACAGCAGATTTAATGCCAAGTGATATTACTGGTACGTCAATTTATAATTCTAAAACTAATGATTTTGAATTTAAGCAAGGACCTTTGTTTACAAATATTGCCTTAGCAGATGAAATAAACAGAGCACCTGCAAAAACACAAGCAGCGTTGTTTGAAGCAATGGAAGAAAAACAAATTACTATAGATGGTAAAACTTATTTATTAGGAAATCCATTTATGGTTATTGCAACTCAAAACCCTATTGAACAAGAAGGAACATACAGATTACCAGAAGCTCAGCTCGATCGTTTTGTTTTTAAACTTATTGTAAACTACCCAAGTTTAGAGGAAGAAACTAGCATTTTGCAAAATTCTCATACTAATAAAAATAGTATGGATTTAACTAAAATAAATCCTATTCTTAATAAAAACGATATTGCTCAATTAAGAAGCACTGTTTCAAATATTATTATTGAAGAACATTTATTAAAATACATTGCTCAAATTGTAGCAAGTACTCGAAAAAATCCTTCCTTGTATTTAGGTGCCTCGCCAAGAGCTTCAATTGCAATTTTAAATGCAGCTAAAGCATGTGCTTGTATGAGGGGCAGAGATTTTGTTAGTCCTGATGATATTAAACATGTAAGCACTCCAGTATTGAGACATCGTGTAATGCTTACTCCAGAAAAAGAAATGGAAGGAGTAAATATTGATACTGTTATTAAACAATTGGTGGATAAAATTGAAATTCCAAGATAATAATAACGTCATTGCGAGGTACGAGGCAATCTTATAAATTAAATAACTTTGAAACAGACATTTTGAATTTAAAAAATTAGAAATAAATAAAATACATTAACCTAATTTAAACTCACATTAAATCGATTAAATACATATTTTCATCTCTAGGCTTTACTTTGCAATTATATATATTGCTAGGTATAAACGTATGTTTATTTGTATTTGCCTTTATTTTTCCTTGGATTTATTTAATTGCTATAATTTTATTTTGGGCATTATTAATTGCAACTATCGTAGATGCAATACTATTATTTGCAAACCAAAAAGGACTAGAATTGAACAGATCAACCGTATACGATAAGCTATCGAATGGAGATGAAAATGAAATATTTATTGAAGTTATAAACACCTATGCCTTTAAAGTTAACGCTTCAATCATAGATGAAATACCTGACCAATTTCAATTCAGAAATTTTTTAATAAAAAAATCTTTAGATATAAACGAATCCTACAAATTCAAATATAACCTAAGACCAACAAGCAGAGGTGAATTTCATTTTGGAAGTATTAATGCTAATGTATCAACATTATTAGGATTAGCTAAACGTAAAATCATTAGCAATACTCCTTTAATGATGCCATGTTATCCATCCTTTATAAAATTGAGGCAATTTGAACTAATGGCAATAAGCGATAAACTGGTTGACTTAGGTATTAAAAAAATGAGGAAAATTGGTCAGAGTAGCGAGTTTGATCATATAAAAGAATACGTCATTGGAAATGATATTAGAACCATAAACTGGAAAGCTACAGCTCGAAAAAATCAACTCATGGTTAATTATTACCGTGATGAAAGAGCACAACAAGTTTATTCAGTAATTGATATGGGAAGAGTAATGCAAATGCCATTTGAAGAAATGAGTCTGCTTGATTATTCTATAAACGCTGCACTGGTATTAAGTCATATAAGTTTTATAAAACAAGACAAACCTGGTTTAATTACTTTTTCTAATAATTTACAAAACTTTGTAAAAGCAGATAGAAAGGGCGACCAGCTGTATCGTATACAAGAAAATTTGTATAATGCTAAAACAAATTTTGAAGAATCAAGCTATGAAAGCTTATTAACTCAAGTAAGAGTAAAATTATCTCAACGCAGTTTATTTTTACTATACACAAATTTTGAAACATTAGCTGGATTAAAACGTCAATTAAAATACATCAAACAAATAAACAAGCACCATTTAGTAGTTGTTATCATTTTTGAAAATACAGAGCTTCATAATCTATTAACCAAAAGACCTGTAAACACTGGTGAAATATATAACCAAACTATTGCCAAAAAATTTGAATACGAAAAAATACAAATCAGCATAGAATTAAAAAATGCAGGCATACAATGTGTTTACACCAAGCCAAAAGATTTAACAGTAAATACACTTAACAAATACTTAGAGCTAAAAGCTAGGGGTATGATATAATTTTTTTAATTAATAGCCTTCTACAATTCACTTTAAAAACAGGAATAAAAAAAGCGGATAGAAATTCATCTATCCGCTTTTTTTAATGTTATTATTTTTATTTCTTTTTAGGTTTTTCTTTACCAGAAAACTCGTATTTCTTTTTTAACTTATCTTTCTTTGTAATTTTAATTTCACCACTAATATCATAATCTTCAACAGTACAAGTCATTAACATAGTTTGGTCAGATTTATCTGTAGTAGAAATCTCGGCTTCAACCCAATGTACTTCATTTTGTTCTTCATCAGTAAAAGTTGAATCTTTCTTTACTTCATATTTAATCCATTTATACTCCAATTTCTCGAAAAGAAAATTGCTAAACATTCCTTTTCCGGCTTTAAACTCAATTTCATCTTCAACTCCTTTTTTAGGAGCAGCGCCTTCCTTAATTTCCGTCATGGTAACCTTAAAAATTCTTTTATCTAAGGCATCTTTTGGTTCACCTTTATATGCTGCATTTAATGTTAATAGGCCAATTGCAACAACCGAAGTTGAAATAATAATATGTTTTAATTTAATCATTGTATTAGTTTTTATTTTAGGTAAATATAGTAATTTTACTATTATTGAAATCACAAAATAACTCAATTTTATGCAACCATTAGCCGAACGTGTAAGACCCACACATTTAAATAATTACATTGGTCAACAGCATATTATTGGCCCAGAATCGGGATTAAGAAAAGCAATTGACCAAAACCTGCTACCTTCAATAATCTTGTGGGGACCTCCAGGCGTTGGCAAAACTACACTTGCTCAAATCATTTCAAATACATTAAAACGCCCATTTTATGCATTAAGCGCCATAAATTCTGGTGTAAAAGATGTTAGGGATGTAATAGAAAAAGCACAAGGAGACGGCGGTTTTTTTAAACAAGAAAAACCAATATTATTTATTGATGAGATACACCGTTTTAGCAAATCGCAACAAGATTCTTTATTAAATGCGGTAGAAAAAGGAATAGTTACTTTAGTTGGTGCTACTACTGAAAATCCAAGTTTTGAAGTTATACCCGCTTTATTATCTCGCTGTCAAGTTTATATTTTAAAAAATTTAAGTAAAGATGAATTAATTTCTCTACTTAATAATGCTATTGAACATGATGAGTATTTAAAAACAAAACACATTGTACTTAAAGAAACAGAGGCGTTATTAAGAATTTCGGGGGGCGATGGAAGAAAACTACTTAATGCATTAGAAATTGTAGTTAATTGTATTAGCGATGATGACAAAGTAATAACTGATGATTTAGTAAAGAAATACATACAACAAAATTTAGCATTATACGATAAAAGTGGCGAACAGCATTATGATATCATTTCGGCATTTATCAAATCAATAAGAGGTTCGGATCCAAATGCAGCTGTGTATTGGCTTGCCAGAATGATTGAAGGTGGAGAAGACCCTCTGTTTATTGCTAGACGATTACTTATTTTATCATCAGAAGATATAGGTAATGCAAATCCTACTGCATTAGTAATGGCCAACAATTGTTTTCAGGCCGTAAATATTATTGGCTATCCAGAGTGCAGAATTATTTTATCACAAACCACAACTTACTTAGCTTGCTCAGCAAAAAGCAATAGTAGTTATATGGCAATAAATCAAGCACAACAAATTGTAAAACAAACTGGCGATTTGGCAGTGCCATTGCACTTACGTAATGCACCAACAAAATTAATGAAAGAACTTGGCTATGGAGATAACTACAAATACTCTCATGACTTCGAAGGTAATTTTATTGAACAAGAATTTTTACCATCAGAAATTAGTGGTACTACATTATTTAATCCATCAGAAAATTCGAGAGAAAAAGAATTAAAAGATTTTTTAAAACAACGTTGGAAGAACAAGTATAATTACTAATTACCTTTTGCCATCTTCAACAAAGAATCTACCCAACTTTCTAGTGTTATAGTTTTTGAAATTTTATTTGATTCAAGCCCCATCTTTATTAATGATTCATCTGATAAGGCAATAATATTCTTTAATGCACTTTTTAAACTTTCTTTGTTTTCAGCTTCAAACTCAAATCCATTTACTCCTTCTAACAAAAACTGTTCTTTTGCTCCTATTCTATTACTTAATAATAATGGAAAACCTGAGGCTGCAAATTCTTGAACAACAACACCCCAAGGTTCCTTTCTACTAGGTAAAACAAATACTCCTGTTTGCTCTGTGTATTTTGATAAATCTGTAGGTTGCACAAATCCGAAATGTTTAATTTTTGGATGAACTAATGGTGCAATATCACCCTTACCTAAACACCATAATTCCCAATCGCTAGGAGATTCATTTTGCAATTCAATAAATGCATCCCATAGCTCTGTAACTCCCTTAAAATCATAATATCGGCCAACAAATAAAAAACGTTTTGGAAAATTGTTTTGTTTAATTTGTTTTTGAGATTGGTAAATAGTTTCAAATAAAGTTAAATCGCAACAATAAAAACCAGTTTGGATACATTCGTTTTTAAAACCAAGTTTTTGAACGTAAGTTTTTTGAATTTGCCCTGGTACCCATGCTTGAGAGAAAATATTTAACAATGTAAATCTACTCAACACCCTTGCAATTTGTTGTTTTAAATCGCCACGCCAATGCGTGTCGCAAGTCATAATGGTTGGTACTTTTTTATAATATTGCTTAGTGATTTTAAGGTAATCTTTATCAATCCATCCACTACATACAATTGATGTTGGGTTTATTTTTTTTACAAGAGTTTGAAGCTCATCAAAACTATAATCATGCTTTGAATACAGATTTAATTTTGTGTTTTCACTAAATTGAAATGGTGCTTCTTTATTTACTGGCCATCTGATAATATGTACTTTTCCATGGGCTGCAAGTTGATTGCAACAAGCCAAAAAATATTCAGAAATCTCAGTATATAAAAATAGAAAAACCAAAAGTGTAATGTATAAGTAATTAGTTGTTTTCTAGTAACATCAAATCTTTTCCAATATCAGATCTGTAATATTTTTTATTGTAGGTAATTTGCTCTGCAGTGATAAAACTTTTTTCAACAGCTTCTTTTATTGAGTTTCCAAAAGATGTAACTGCAAAAACACGCCCACCATTTGTTACAACTTTATCATCTTTAATGGTAGTTCCTGAGTGAAAAATATGACTGTTTGGCGAATTATGAAGATTTGTAATCTCAATATTTTTCTCATAATCTTCTGGATAGCCACCAGAAACTAACACTACAGTGCTTGCTGTTTGTGTGCTAACATTAAATTGTTTTGTATGTAATGTTTGAGTAGCCACACCTTGCAATAAGTCTAATAAATCTGATTCAATACGTGGAATTACAACTTCAGTTTCAGGATCACCCATTCTGCAGTTATATTCAATTACTTTTGGCTCTCCATCACAATTCATTAATCCAATAAAAATAAATCCTCTGTAATCAATATTTTCTTTTAATAAGCCATTTATAGTAGGCTTTACAATTTGTTCCTCAACTTTATTAATAAACTCCTGATTTGCAAATGGAACAGGACTAATAGCCCCCATACCACCTGTATTTAAACCAGTATCTCCAACACCAATTCGCTTATAATCTTTTGCAGCAGGTAATATTTTATATGATTTACCATCCGTTAAAACAAATACAGATAATTCTATTCCATCTAAAAACTCTTCAATAACTACTGTATTTCCAGCATTTCCAAACTTTGCATTTAATATCATGTTTTGCAATTCTTGTTTAGCCTCCTCTAAATCATTAATTATTAAAACACCTTTACCAGCAGCTAAACCGTCTGCTTTTAATACATACGGTGGTTTTAACGATTCTAAAAATGCTGGCGCTTCATTAATGTTTGCAGCTGTAAAGCTTTTATATCGAGCAGTAGGCACTCCATGTTTTAGCATAAATTGCTTACTAAAATCTTTACTTCCTTCTAATTGAGCTCCATCGCGTTTTGGACCTATCACAGGTATTTCTCTCAAAATATCATCTTGCAAGAAAAAATCATGAATGCCATTTACTAAAGGATCTTCTGGTCCAACCAATACTAAATCAATACTTTTTTCCCAAACCAGTTTTTTTATTGACTCAAAATCAGAAACTGCAATATTTACATTTGTACCACATTGGGCCGTTCCAGCATTACCAGGAGCAATGTAAAGATTTTCTAATTGTTTACTTTGAGATAATTTCCAAGCAAATGCATGCTCTCTTCCACCCGATCCAAGAATTAAAACGTTCATAAGAATATAATATTTAGCAAAAATAAAAAATCTCACCTTTTATTGGTGAGATTTTATTAAAAGTTATGTAAGGTTTATTATCTTTTCTTTTTAGTAAAGCTGCTATGTTGTCTATTCTTAGCTCTTTTTTTGTTTTGACTAGCTAACATTCCATCTCTGTATTGTTTAGCTTTTGTTCTATTACGAGAAAATAAGCGAGATTGTTCTTTATTTTGTTTTAAACCAGGATTAGTTTTTTTGTAAACCCATGGACCATTTTTACTTTTTCCTTTAAAAACTCTTGCAAAAAAACTTTTGTGGTTTCCTCCTTTTGCAAAAGCATCAGCATGACCTGAACTCTTTTTTCTATGAAATAAACTTCCACTACGTTGGTTACGGTGTTCTTTTTTCCTTCCACCTGTTTGTGCCACAACCGTTGTGGTAAAACAAATTGAGGCTAATAAAACAACTTTAGTTATAAGTTTAAATATGTTCATATAACAATATTAAATAAAAAAAAATGAAAATCCTATAGTCTATTAAAAAAAAGTGCACAGATTAACTATAAGATTTGAACAATTTGGAGCTGATAACTAACAATCTTAAGAAAATTAATTAGATATTGATGCTGTATCCAATACCTTTTGAGGTTTTAATAATATCTTGTCCTAACAACTTTCTTATGTTTCTGATATGTATATCAATGGTTCTGCTATTAGCAACTTCTGCAGAATGCCAAATGATATTTGCAAAATCATGACGAGTAAAAATCTTATTACTGTTTTGATACATTAAATCAACCATTTCAAACTCTTTTCTTGGCAAACTTATATTTCCTGATTCCGTAATAATTAAATACTGTTCTTTATCTACATGGAATTTTTTACCCAATTCCAAAGGTTTGTTCATAATTGAACCATCTTCTTTTTTTCTCTTTTTATATGAGGCAATTCTTGCTTCAAATAAAATTGGTTTAATTGGGGTTATAATATAATCATCTGCACCAGCATTAAATGCAGTAATTTGAATGTAATCATCTTGTTTACTTGAAAAAATAAAAATATGAGGTTGAAAACTATTTTTAGAATTTCTTATTTCATTTGTAATACTTATAGCATCTTTCGATTCGAAATCCAATTCGATTACAAGCAAACTAATTTTTTTCTCTAGTAGAAATTTATTCAATTCAATTTCAGAATGTGCAATATAAACCGAATAATTCTTTTCCTTCAAAAACTTAATAGCTTTTGAAATTGGATTATTTGTATTTACACAAAATAGTATATCGAATTGATTTTCCATAAAATAAAATAAAAAAGGGTACGAATACGCTTCGTACCCTTTTAATAAATTTGATATTATTTAGTAATAACTAATTTTTTAGATTCCTTAGCACCATTAATTTCTAAAGAAACAGTGTAGATACCATTTGATAAATTAGAAGTATTTACAGTAATAGTATTATTTCCTTTTTCAAATAATTGTTCTGGAGTAATTTGCAACACTAAATTGCCAATTACATCGTATACAGAAACACTTGCTTTTGCATTATCAACTAATGAAAAAGAAATAGTTGCATTTACATTTGCAGGATTAGGATATACTACAAAAGTATTGTTTACTGCATTTAATTCATTAATACCAACAAAACCACCTGTAAATTGAGGTCCTACAAAACTTGCACCTACAGATGCTGCTGAAGTTGCCATTAAACGGAAATCACTATTATCGTATAAATTTGTTGGAAAAGCATTAACAAAAGCAACTTGAGCAACAGTTTTTGTTGTATCAATTGAATTAGAACCAGCATATGTATTATACCAAGCAGAGTTTGCTCCACCTGCATCTCCTACAAACTTAGTAGTAATATCAGTTGTTATTATTGTGTTTTTAATAAGACCTAATGAATCTAAACTTGTAGTTGCATTAAAATTATCAAATGTAGATGAACCACTTAAATGCCATCCTTTTTCCCAACCACAAAAAATAGAATTATGAATTGAAATTCCAGTATTTCTTCTTGTGAAAATTCCTCTTTCAAATTTTTCTCCTACAGGTAAACCTACTGTACCGTTTCTTTTTGGCCCTATCATAGTCATATTAGAAAATACTGCTTTTGTAATTGGAGTTCTTCCTAAACCAGCATTAAAATTATCCGATTCAAAACCATTTGAATCTCCTGCAGCATCAGAAATATCTTTATCTCTCACTGATATTCCAAATTGTACACGTCCAGCATAACCGAAATCTGTATCGAAATCATCATCTAAACCTCTAAATGCAATTAAATATTTTGCATCAACTGCACCACCAAACCATTCAAAGGCATCATCACCTCCAAAAGAAACTTGTACGTGATCAATTTGAGTTCCTGAACCAACACCACCTAATGTTAATCCATTAAGTTCTGAGTTTGCTGTTGAAGAAAGCGCAACACCTGCAAATTCAATTCTACAGTATGAAAAAACACCTGAGTTATCAGCATTATTGCTTCCACCATATAATATTTCAGGGAAATTAGTTGCAAATCCTTCTATATAATTAGTTCTTACTGTTGAAGTACATGTAGCACATGCAGTATTTAATATTCCGTTTCCTAAAATAACTACACCACCCCAATCAGCAGGATTTCTAGTGTTTTCGTTTGAAGTAAAAACTATTGGTTGAGTAACAGTTCCTTGCGCCATAATCTTAGCACCTGCTGTAATAATTAAACAAGCCTTAGATGCTTTATCTCCTCTAATAATAGTTCCTGGCTGAATTGTTAAAGTGTTTCCAGGTGTAACTGAAATATTTCCAACAAGTAAATAAGTGTTACCAGATGTCCAAGTTGTATTAGTTGTAATGTTTGATGAAATTGTAGTTGTTGCAGCAGGGTAAACTGTAATTTGTGGATCCCAATTTGCCCAACCAGCTGTCCAATCGTTTGATGTTGTTCCTGTTAATCCATCAGTAACTGGAAATGCCCCTTTGTAAGAAGTTGCAGTCCAAAAGGCAGACTGTGCCGAAGCTGAAATACCAAGCAATAAAAATGATGCTAATGTGTAGATTTTTTTCATGTTTTGTTTTATTTAATTTAACATTACAAATTAACTAACACTACTTTACCTAAAAGTTAGATGTGCCTTACTATATTATTACCTATGTATTAAGATTAAGTGAACAATAGAGTGATTAAAATAACTTTTTCTTAACCTTAAAGTAGACAAATAAAAAAAACCTTTATCTTAATAAAATAAAGGTTTTTAAAAAATATTTAAAATGTAACTACTTAAACTTATAACTTAGAGATAAACTAATTGTAGGTGCTAGTTTAGTGTTTAACATCACATTATCATCACTAGAATTTCTTTGAAATTCTTTATTACTTATAAGTGAACCTTTATCAAATTTATTATTACTATTAATATCCTGATACAAAATTAAATTCTGTGCCAAAATATCTCTAACATTAAACTTTAATTCAACTCTATCTTTAAATGTTTTAGATAATTGTAAATCCAACACGTGGCGTGGGTTCTCCCAAATTGTGCGTTCATCTACATTTCCAACAATTATAATTCTTTTTGCAACATAATTATATGAAACACTAACACCAAAATTATATTTTTGATTTATGTATTGTGCACCAGCATTAATAATAACTGGACTTTGCCCTTGTAAAGGTCTTGCTTCTACATAATTTAATTTTGAAACATCAACTTCCGATTTTATATAAGAAAAATTAGTAAACAAAGTTGTTCCATTTAAAAAACTTGAAGAATCATTTTTGAAAATTGTTGAAAGCAATACTCTATATTCAAATTCCAAACCCATATTAGTTGCTTTTTCAACATTTGCATAATTAATAGATCTTAATTGACCATTACCTGCAATTTGCTCAATTGCATTATTTAAATCTTTATAAAAAGCAGAAACCGAAATTATTTGTCCTGATTTTTTTGGATAAAATTCAAATCTTAAATCATAATTATTAATAATTGCACGTTTTAAATTATCATTACCTGAAGTTTGATAATCAGTTACAAAATCATAAAAATTAAAATTAGCCAACTCTCTAAATTCTGGTCTATTTACCGTTCTATAATAAGCAGCTCTAATATTTAATTGATTAGTTAAAGACCACACAGCATTAATAGAAGGTAAAAAATCAATAACAGTAGTATCTTTTGTTTTTTTGATAAAATTTGGATCTAATAATGATAGCGATTGCTTGTATGACTCAACTCTTAAACCATAAATAAAGCGCAATTTTTCCATTATACGAGAATCAGACATGATATAACCTGCATTTAAATTTGAAGATGCTTGATAACTATCAATGTATGTAGTAGATTCTGATATTTTAAAACCACCATCATAATTTCCTGGACCATCAATAAAACCAATATTTTGCTCATTAAATATCTGGCTTTCATCTAACAATAACAACTCATTATTAAATAAAGCAGCTGTAGGATTTGTTGGAGATCTAGGATTATTAAATTTTGTATAACCTAGCAATCTTGCAGTAAAATCACGTGTTCTATACTGGTTAAAACCTCCAATTTTAATTTCGTGTTTAGATTTTTTCATTTCAAAAACCCTAGAAATATCATACTTTAAACTATATATACTTTCTTTAGTTTTAGAGAAGAACATAGAGCCCGAACTAGTAGGTCCAACTGCATCATCTAATACTTGTGCTGCGTACTTCACAGAATCATCTTCTGCACCACTTGTTTTTTGATATACCATTCTTCTTAAATTAGGAATATTTCTTTGTATGTTACTCAAACCTCCTATCCATTTGACCTTCACTTTACTTTTAGGTAAATAATGATCACCATTTAACTGACCTGAATAAATATTGTTTTGGGTGTAAAATCTAACATTAGACTTTTGCCATGCTAAATTACTAACATCAGTAGCATCATATATTCCCTTACGTAAAACAACTTTATCATCTGCATTAATTGAGTACAAATTTTTAAATCCAATTTGATTATTTGAATTTAACTTAACTGCAATATTCCAAAGTAAACTTGAAAGAATATTATTGGAAAAAGTTGTGTCTTTAAATTCACGAGTTTTTTGAACAGTTT
>ERZ724520.702-NODE-702-length-17800-cov-18.238039_pt1 | contig 17800 bp, 18 predicted proteins | sample MGYA00376053_ERZ724520 | MGnify/ENA primary metagenome ERZ724520 (study PRJEB28724, sample SAMN07190886) | activated sludge metagenome | isolation source: activated sludge of sewage treatment plant in Hong Hong | place: USA: Christiansburg, Virginia | collected...
CAGTTCCAAGCAGGACGAATAAATCCGTCCTGCCAACGTAAAGCCCTGAACGTTGCCTGCAATTTTATATGACACTACCTGCTGACATAAAACAAATATTTTTTGACACACTTCACGGAGACAAAAGTGTTCTAGAATTTGAACAATGGCTATATGCAGACAAACAACTTGAAAGGATTTTAAACTCTGACGATTATTTAGAACTAATTTCTTATGGCTACAAACGTGACAATGCAAAATATGGTTTGTATCATCTTTTAGAAAAACACGTTGACAAAGGGGAATATGAAAAACAAAGAATTCTCAACCTATTGACAAAGGCTTTAAATAAAGACAAAGAGCTACCTCAAATATTAATGACATTTTATGACCTTTATTGTAAGGGTTACAATTTTTTTGACAACTTAGGTTTAGGATATGGATTGTACGTAGAAGTTCCATATTCACAAGCAGACAGTTGGGACGAATTGAACAATGAACAACAACAGAATTTATTAAACAGCTTTTATCCAGACATTGAAAGCGAAATTAAAAAAGTCATTTCGTGGTTAGACAATGGAAAAGTAGTTTTAACGGGCATCAAAGACGAGTATAACCATTTTGACTACATTGACAACAGGACAGAATTAGAGAAACAGCCTACTGCATTCAAAGTAGCTTCAATTGACAACAAAAAGCAAATGGGTTATAGACAAAATATAGCTGACAATAATATTCAAAAACCGTGGTGGAAATTTTGGTAGTTTTTGTCTCGGTGGACAAAAACTGCAGGCAACATTGGGTTTTGTGCAAGTTGGGCAGACGGAATAACAATGAGCATTTGTAATTCTATTCAGCAGCAGTTTCGGCTGACGGAATACTATCAACTTTTGTTCTTAACTTCAACTTTATATTTTCAATCAGCAGCGGTTCCAGGCAGACGGAATTCTATTTCCCAACCTGCACAAAGCCCTGTTCGTTGTACGTAACCAATAGACGTAAATATTTTTTACATGATAAAAATTTCTAAAAAACATAAGAATCAATTAATAGGTGGTTTAATAATAATTTTATTAAGCACAATAGGTTTAATAATAAAAAACTATTTAACAAAAACTCCGATAAAAAAAGAACTTGCTAAAAATTCTATTGAGCAAAAAATTGAAAACACAAATAACGATTCTTCTAAACAGACAATTAATCAAGTTCAACAGTCAGTATCTAATAATGGCAACATAAATAACGAGTTTGTTTCAGGTGATAAAAAAAACGAAACTAAAATTGTTAATAATGGTTTTATTAATCAAGGTGGGGAAAATAATACATACAATCAAAAATTAATAACAACTCCACCTCAAAGACATCCTACATTAAATGACATTAAAGAAATAGAAAATAAAATTGACAAAAATCGTTTTCCTGTTGCTATTGGTTATGTTGACAAAGAATCAAGAATTTTTGCTATTGAGCTATCTAAAAAATTAGAACAAAAAGGTTTTACTATTTCATATTTTAGCAATGTAATGTTGTTTAGTTCTGACACATCAAATAAGAATAAAAGATTTACAATCGACCTGCATATTCCAGATACATCTTATATGGTTACAATAGTTGGACAAAATAAATAGTTTCAACCAAAAAGTAAAATTACAATACCAATCCAACCAACTAAAGCTAAAATTTCCAATACTAAAATATAATTATTTGTTTGTTTGACTAAATGGCTACGTACAACATGAGTATTGCCGTTACTGTGGCTTGACGGATGCTGTGTTTCAACTGTTGTACTTTTTTCAGCAGTAGTACCAACTGACTTTTCTTTGTTGTTCATTTGTACTTAATTTAAAATTTTGAATAAAAATTAAGCAGTATAAAACCAAGCTGGACGGAACGCTAATCCCACAGCAACGGCAATACCTGCTCGTTGTATGCTAGTTTATGAGAGCCCTCAACTTTAAGTAGCTTCACAAAATGTAAAAAAACAGACCAAAGAAAGTTTGACAACCCTTTTTCTAAAATAAAATGGAGACCAGAAACCATCAAAAACGGGGCGTAACCGAAAAGCCTTATGAGTAGGAATAAAACCATAAAAAATGAAAAGAATTTTGTTATCTGCTGCACTATCATTATTTGTAGCGTCAATGAGTTTTGCACAAGAAAAAACACCAGACGAACTTAAAGCCGAAAGGGAAGTTTTAAAAGCTGAAAGAAAATCAGAGGCTTACCAAGAAAGACAAAAAAAGTTAGCAGAACTTAAAGACCCAGGTTCTACAAGCGTTGGCAGTATTGATGCATTAGCAGCAAGCTCAACTACGGCACTTCTTGAAACAAAGAAAAATAATGAATTATTACCAGAGTTGTATAAGCGTACAGTTGGGGAAACAGTTGATGGCGTTACAGATGTTACTGTAAAAAAACCAACACTTGACGAATTGCTTGCAGTATCAGAAGGCATTTTGAAAACAACTAAAGCAGTTGCAGCATCAAGTTTAGAAATTGCAAAAGCACAAGGAGACATTAAAAGTGCTGGTATGTTAAAAGCAGCGAAGGCGACAAAATCAGTTAACTACTCAAAAGATGTTAATAGTCTTTTAGGTGCTGAATTGTCCTATCAAGGCAAGTTAATCAGCAACCTTATAGCAACTCTCAAATCTTCTAAAAACCTATAATCAATGCGTTACTTATTTATATTAGTATTCTGCTTTGTGAATAGCCTAATTGGCTATTCACAAACAGATTCTTTACCAGTTATTGGTGTCTCAAAATTCACATCGGAAACAGAGTCAAAATTTTCAGGATCTGTTACAAAAAAAGTTATTGAAATACTTACACAGTCACAAAGATTTCAAGTCGTTGACAGGGTTAGTTATGATAAAGTAAAAGAAGAATTGGAACTTCAAAAAAGTGAAGCATTTATTGACACAAAAAAAAGAGCTGAACAAGGTGTTGCTTTGGCTGCTCAATTTTTGGTTACAGGCAATATTATTAAGATGAATGTTTATGCAATGAAGAACCCCGATGGAAGTGTGAATGGTTACAAGGCAAGTGTAAGTTTTCAAATGCAAGTAAACGATGTTGCAAAAGGTAGCAGTACAAAAGCAGAAAGTTTTCAAAGTTCTGTTAGCCCTTTAATGCTCTCACCTGAAAGTGCTGTGAATGAAGCAGTAAAATCATTAGATGAAAAGCTAAGGGATTGGGTTATAAATAATTTCCCAGTTACAGTTAAGGTATTGAAAATACTAACAACGAAAAAAGATGAAGCTTCAATAATTTTAATAGCTGGAGGTAAAACTTACGGACTAAAGGAAGGCGATAAACTAACTATTCAAAAAATTGAAATGCTGGAAGGAAATCCTTATCCAACTGAAATTGGACAAATAAAAATAATTAAACTAGCTGGTGAAAATTTTGCAGAATGTTCCGTTTCAAAAGGAGGTTCTGAAATCTTAGCTCGTTTTAATGCGGCAGAAAAAATTACGTGTACTTTAATCAAATAAAAAGATGCAACTAAAACATACCAAAATATTATTCTCTCTTTTTTCTATTATCTTTCTTTTCAGTTGTAGCAATAAATCAATTCCATCTTCGGCTAAAGTAAATTACTTGACATCAAGAGATGGAACAATAACAATGAGGGCAATAGGCACTGGCGAAAATCAACAAGCAGCAATAGCAGATGCCGAAAAAAATGCTTTCGAAGTTTTGTTTTTTAGAGGCTTGCCCGAATCAGAACAAAAAATAGCATTGATAGGTACAAATGAGATTGAAGAAAAACAAAAACACCAAACCTATTTTGACAAATTTTATAAAGACCAACGTTATAAAACCTTTTTAATGTCGTCAGTTCCAACTGCAAACGCAACTAATATAAAAGGTGGTTCAAAAAATATTGCGGTTGATGTTAAAATAAATGTAACTGCACTTCGCAAGGATTTGGAACAAAATAATGTCATTAGAAAATTTGGATATTAAAACTAAACAAATGAAAAATAAAATCATCATCATTCTCATTCTACTAATTGCAAGCATAAAAAGTCAATATGCACTTTGTCAAACACAAACCAATCAGGTAAATACTGTTCAGCCGAAAATTATGGTTATTCCTTACACAAAAGAAGGAGAGGATATAAGGACAATTCTTGAACAAGATGTTAGCAGGAGAATTGCAATAACCAAAATTAAAGAAGGCTTTGATGGAAGAGGCTTTACGACCGTTGATTTTACAGCAAAACTTAAAGCAGCAAAAGACAATAACGTTTTTACAACTGAAAGTCAAACTGATATTAAGACACAAATAATCCAAATGTCGGGTGCTGATGTTTATGTGCAGGCGGAAGTAAGTTCATTGAAAACTGAAACAGGAAGTTCTGTAACACTTGTATTAACTGCTTATGAAGCATCAACAGGAAACTCTTTATCAAATAAAGTAGGTGAAAGTGGAAAATTCTATACCGATGACTTTGGTAAATTAGCTTCAAAAGCTGTTGAAAGTTGTGTAGCAGATTTCTTGAATGTTATGCAAATAAAGTTTACAGATATAGTAAACAATGGAAAGTCAGTAATTATAGACATTAGCTTTGATGCGAATTCTACATACAAAATGTCGTCTGAAATAGGTGCAGACAAATTGCCACTTTCAGACCAAATTGAAATGTGGATGGAAAAGAATGCTTTTAAAAACAATTACCATATTCAAGGCACAACAGCTTTAAAAATGATTTTTGACGATGTAAGAATTCCTTTGAAAGACCCAGCCAATGGTAATAACTATAATCCAAACAAGTTTGCTCTTGAAATCTTTAAGTTTTTCAAAGGCATTGGCTTACAACCAACAAAAGACATTAAAGGCAGTACAATCTTCATTACCATTAAATAACAAACAATGAAAAAAATAATTTTATTTATTACCATTTGTGTAGTATCCCAAATTGTAAAAGCCCAATCTACATCAGAAATTGGTAAGATTTCTTTGTCTGTTGTTATGCCAGAAAATGTAGATGGCTTAGATGTATCACAACTATCAAAACTGGAAACAAAAATCATACAAATAGTTACTAATTCAGGCATTGGTGCAAGTGGGAACAATAACAGTTTTGTGATTTATCCAAAATTCGCTATTTATGAAAACAATGTTGTAGAAGGAGGAATGCAAAATATAATAGTTGTTAAAAGTGAATTAAGTCTTTTCATAAAACAAGTTGAAAATAATGTTCTTTTTTCCTCTATCAGTAAACTAATAAGCGGCAGCGGTAGCAGCAAATTAGCTGCAATGACAAATGCTATTTCAAAGATTGACATAAATGATACTGACTTTAAAACATTTGTAGAAACAGGAAAAGGCAAGATTATTAAATATTATGAGAGCAAATGTTCGGACATAATTACAAAGTCAGAAAGCCTTGTAAAAAAACAAGACTTTGAACAAGCATTAGGACTATTAATGTCAGTACCAGAAGAAGTTGCTTGCTACAATAAAGTTCAAGATAAATCTATCGAGGTTTATAAAGCTTATCAAAACCAAAAATGTAAAACACTCATACACGATGTAAACATAAGTGTGACAAATAATGACTATTCAAAAGCATTAGAAACCTTAAACCTAATTGACCCATCCTCTACTTGCTTCAAAGATGCTCAAGCAATAATGAAAAAAATTGAAGGCAAAATTGATGCAGAGCAAAAAAGACAACTTGCTTTGCAAATGAAAGTTTATAATGACCAAGTCGCTTTGGAAAAACTACGAATCAATGCAGTAAAGGACATTGCAGTAGCCTATTACAAAAATAGACCCAGCGTACTTTATGCTTACATTATACGATAGACACGAAGAAGAAAACCAGCATACAACATGGGGTTTTGTGCAAGTGTTGCTGGACGTTGTTAGCTTCAACATCAGTAACTCTATTTGGCGGCATATCCAACTGGACATTATAAATTTGGCTTTTAGTTGTTATCTTCAAATTCAGTTTTTCAATCAGCAGCGGCTGTGGGCGGACGATTTCCAAATTCAACACCTGCACAAAGCCCTGCCCGTTGTGTGTCAGCTTAGCCGACAATTCGCAATCATTAAAAAAATTAAATAAATAATTATGGCAGACAAAATAATTGACCCAAGCCAATTTAAAAAGACATATACAGTAGGCGACTTAAAAAGAGACTTATCAATATATGACAATGACATGGAAATATATTTTGAAGGTTTTAATTTTGAAAGAGTTAAACAACGTGGTGAAAAATTGTTACAAATAGAAATTAGCGAGAAGGAAGATTAAGAGGAATTAGTTTTTTTGGAGGTTCAAAACCAAGAATAACATGAGTAGCAAATAAAATAGCTTCGCCATTTCCAACATGCCGATAAGTTTCAATTGGTTTACCATCAACATAACGATGAAAAGTAAATAATTCTTCATTTTCTTTTCCTTTATGGACATGAATATCAATTCGCCATTCTTCTTTTGGAATTACATTTTCAGACATAACTTTTTGCCTGAACGACTATTGGTTTTTAAAAAGTTTCAGTTTGACAATTCGCAGCCGTTACAGGCATAATTATCGGTTGACAAACACCAGTAAAATTTATGTTTTGGTGTCGAATTGATAAGCCGAACACACAACATGAGGTTTTGTGCAATTGTGGCTGACGAATGAGCAATGAACTGTAAATCATTTATCAACTTTTTGCACAAGCAGACGGATTACTATGGAGCATTTATTTGTAACATCAACTTTATATTTTTAATTTAACTTTAGTTCCCAACAGACAGAACGCTATTTCCACAACTGCACAAAGCCCTACCGTTGTAGGTAACCCTTAGACAAATCTCAAACTCCCCCTCTTGACATTTGCTAATTTGCCCACACACAGTTTACAGCACATTTGCAAGGCACACAATGCCAACGCACAAAACCAACCTTGCAAAAGAGCTGCACACCGCCATGCTTCAACAAGCAGTAGTAATTCTATTGAACGACAAAACAAAACATCAACATATCATTATTTTATGAATCCTAAAGTAAGCAGCAATAAGAATACTAAAATTAAAATAGCTATTGCAGAAGACAACGATGCTGACTTGCTAAGAATTCAAAACGCTATTAAGCAAACTAAAAATTATCAAATAGATTTTATTGCAAAAAATGGCAGAGAGTTAATCTTAAAACTATTTGCTAAAAAAGAACTTCCCAGCATTATTTTAATGGATATGCAAATGCCGGGGTGTGATGGTTTACTTACAACAATTCTTTGCAAAAAACTCTTTCCCACAATTAAAATAATAGGACTTTCATCGCATACATCCACAAGTGTTATTGGAGAGTTTCTAACAGAAAATGGAGATGCTTTTTTTACCAAGTTTATTTTAGTAAAAAATACTGTAGTGTTTCACTTGTATAACGATGAAAATATTTTTGAAAACAAGCTAACCTCAATATTATTTGAGAACGAAAAATACATAGACATTCTAAGTCAATTTAATCATACCCTCAAACCTGCATTTACTTCAACGCAAACTACAATTGAGATTAAACATAGCAACCTTTCACAAAGAGACATTCTATGTCTTCAACTAAATGCAGCAGGGTTTTCGCAGGAACAGGTTGCATTACTACTCAATAAAAGTATTGCATCTGTAAAAAAATATAATTCCCTGTTACTGCAAAAGTTCAATGTAACAAACAGCCACGACCTTGCTATGCTTACGCTTAGTTTAGGTATCATCAAAATTGTAGCATTATATCAGCATTTGTTCTAAAAACACCGTAAAACATTAGTTCAAAAATTATACTTAGGTATAATTTCACTCTACTCATCTCTTAAAACATACGCCAGTAAAGCGTTTCAGAAAATGAAAAAAAATTGAAAAAAGTAGCCTTACGGCTACCATGTTTTTAATTCTTTTAATATTATTTTGTGTACGCAACTACACATTTGCTATTGCTTCCATTTACAATCTTAGAATTTACAATGCATAATCAAGTTTTAAATATTCTTCTTAAATGACTTTCTAATTCTGGTTATTCATTTGACAAAAGCAAGCTCGAAACACTATTTCTTTCACATCCTGATAGTGGTGATATTGTTTCTATTTCGGATACCTTGAATGATTTGAACATTGAAAACTCTGTAGCCGAAATTCCCAAAGAAAGCCTTATAAAACTTAAAGATCCTTTTCTTGCGGTAGTTGCAAATGGGAGTCAAAATTCCTTAGTGCTGGCTCAATTGTTAAACAATGAGAAACTAATTGTTGATACTGGGAATAATAATTCTATCACTGTAACTCTCAAAGAATTTACAGATAAGTGGAATGGTTTAGTTATAATAATTGATAAAAAATACAAAAAGAGTTTTAGGTTAACCCCCAATAAATTTTTACCGTTATTATTAGCTGCTACTATAGTGAGCCTTTTTATTCTTTTAAATATAAACTCACTAAATATTTTTTTAGCTACTCATTTTGTAACATCTATAATAGGTATCTTAATCTCTACGCTTATTATTGTACACGAGTTAGGTTTTAATTTAACAATCCTTAGCAAGGTTTGCAACCTAAATACAAACACGAGCTGTAGTGCTGTATTGACATCCAAAACAGCTAAAATTTATAAAAACATTGGGCTGAGTGACCTCTGTATTTTGTTTTTTTCTGCTCAACTTCTTTTTTCTTTTTCATCAAGTTCTTTATACCTAAAACCGAATAATCTCATATTCTCAATTAGTCTATTTGTACTGCCCATTTCTTTATATTCAATTTATGTTCAAAAATTTATAGTAAAAAAATGGTGTCCTTTATGTTTAGCAATTATAGGGGTATTACTGCTGCAAAGTATTATAGCCACAATTTACTTTTTTAATAATGATACTTCCTTTGGAATAAATGCCCAATCTTTCTTATCCTATTTTCTCGTTGCGTTAATTGTAGTATCCTTTTGGTTTTTTTTAAAACCATTTCTTTATAGAGCAGCTAAATATAAAACCCTAAACATCAATGAACTTTCATTCAGAAGAAACTATCACCTTTTTATTCCATTCTATTCAAATCAAATAGCACACAATATGGAAATGGAGGATTTGCAAGATTTTACAGTGGGAAACTCAAAAGCATCACTAAATATAACGGCTATCTTAAGTCCTAATTGCCAAATATGCGGTTATACCAATGAAATATTGAATAATCTAATAAAAGTACACTCTGACACAATTTCTGTCAATTATCGTTTATTGGCGAATCCTAATCAATTAGAAAGCAAAAAAACTAAGGCCGCTATCTATTTACTTTCACAAATCATTAAACAAAGGAATCCAAGAGAAGTACTTACTAAGTGGTATAATAATAAAATAACAGAAAATTTATACAAACACATTACTAACTCTGATGAATATGAAACAGAATTAAAACACCTGAAAAATAACGAAAACTGGTGCATACAAAACGGCATTAACTATAGCCCAGCAATTTTTATTAATGGTAAGCTTTTTCCAAACTGGTATGACAAAGCAGACTTGAATTATTTTATTGAAGAAATTATTCATTATGAAATGGAGGCAAAAGAGCATGATGTAAAAATTGCATCTCAAACAATGGTGTTAGTCGACAACACATAAAACAATTATTTTTAAAACAATTAAAGCAAAAAACAATGCTAAAAACAATTGCAAGCTTACAAGGTGTAAGCATCTTGAGCAGAGAAGCTCAAAAGAAAATTTCTGGCGGTTTAGCAGAAGCTGAAGCTGGTGCAAGCGTTTCATACACCTGCTTTGCTCAGGTAAATGGACAAATTAACGCTTATATGTCTGACAATTTAAGTACGGCAGCAAATAATGCTTCAAGTGCTGCAACAGGACACTGGTGTTGCAAAAGTTGTCCAAGTGCCACATGGCTACAAGGAGTTGTTGAATTTCGTTAATGGAACTAATATGGCCGTAGTAAAATTTTACTGCGGCTATATTGTTTTTAATATTTTTAAAATCGTAGACTCATTATGAATAAAATAACCTACTTGTTTCTGATCCTAATTTTTACTTTCAATAATTGTACTGGACGAGGGGAAAAAACTATACATAATAAAGGGGATATTCACGAAGACTCCAGTACTCTTATCATAATCAATCTGAAAAAAAATGATGTTGCTGTATTCAATTATCAAGACAACTTTGGAAACATAAAACAAGACATATTCATCGATATTAAGAGAGATACAACAATAAAAAAAAGAATATACACTACCAGTCCAATTTTATACAACTATTGTGTGAATAGGCAAGTCCCTATTCTTTTGTTTCCAGGTGATACCGTATCTTTTAAAATTACAAGTAATGGTTTTAGATGTACTTCTAATAAAAAAAACTCCTTCTTAACTAACTTTTTTATAAATCTAACTGATTCTGGAAAAAGTATTTTCCTTTATGCTAGTAATACAAAGAAACTTAATACTGAACAGCAAAAGATTACATTATTAAATAATTTATACGATTACTCTATTACTTCACTTTTAGTTAATAAAGAAAAGTTGTCAACCTCTGATTTCAAAATTATTAAATCAGTAATTGATTGTGAGTACTACATGCACAAATTGATTAGATATACGGTATCAAACCATAGTGATAAACAAAGAATTCAAGATAGTATAAATGGTTACATTAGGCAAAATAGCAATAACATTTCTAGCAGTTTCATTTCCCTAGTATCAACTTATAATCAATCAAAATGGATTAAAAATGTAAAAACTGCTAATGATGTCTTTTTGATGTATGATAGTTGTGAATATAATTATTCTGGTAAATTAAGAGATAGAGTTCTATTGGACTGGCTTTATAACATCAAGATTAAATCAAGAGAAAAATTAGAATCATACACAATGCGATACTTAAATACTGTTACAGACTCAAACTTTAAGCAATTTGTCATAGAAAATTATATATCTAAAAGCGAACTAAATAACAAAAATGATATTTTAGATATATCAGGTCAAAGTAGAACTTTGGATAAGGTTATTCAGCAAAATAAAGGACAAGTAATCTATCTGGATTTTTGGGCTAGCTGGTGTAATCCGTGTAGACAAGAAATGAAAGAAACTAAGGAAATTATAGGATACCGTAAAAATGGAAACAAGATTGTTTACATTTTAATTTCAATAGATGAACTTTTCTCAAATTGGAAAGAAGCATGTAAAGTAGAATTATTAAGTAATCTTGACAACAATTATTTGCTGAAGGATTTTAATACTTCAAAACTGAAGTATAAATACAATTTAGAAACGATTCCACGATATATACTAATTAATAAAAAAGGTGAGATTGTTGATTCTGACGCTCCCCGACCAAGCGACCCAAAACTTAAAATTTTGTTAGACAAACTTATAGCAGAGTAGTACAATATGAAATTTACTACAATTCACCAACTTAATCAAATGGATTGTGGCCCTACCTGTTTATCTATGATAAGCAATTTTCATGGTCGTAGGGTTAATATCGAAAAAATAAGACAATACACACAATTGGGCAAAGAAGGTGTAAACCTTTACGGCATTAGCGATGCTGCAGAAAAAATTGGTTTTAGAACGTTAAGTGTGGAAATATCTTTTGAAAAACTAATGAATGAAGCCCCTCTGCCATGTATTGTGCATTGGCAGCAAAACCATTTTGTAGTAGTAACGCCCAACTCAACACTTAAAAAAATTGAAGTTGCCGACCCAGCAAGTGGAATTATTAAATACACTAAACAAGAATTTTGTTCTAAATGGTTGGGTACAACGGATGATATTGCAGGCATTGCACTTTTATTAGAACCCACCCCAAATTTTTATAATCAATCAGAAACGAAAGCCCCCAATATCAGTTGGGGCTTTTTAACCCAATACCTTGCACAGCATAAAAAATATTTTGTACAGTTAATAATTGGTTTGTTAGTTGCAAGTGCATTGCAATTAATTTTTCCTTTCCTCACACAAAGCATTATAGATGTAGGTATCAACACCAAAAATCTGCAATACATTTATCTCATTTTATTTGCTCAACTTTTTTTATTTGCAGGCAGAACTGTAACTGATTTTATACGCAGTCATATATTATTGCACATCGGCACAAGAATAAATATTTCCATCTTGTCCGACTTTTGGATTAAATTAATGAAACTCCCAGTTTCATATTTTGATACCAAGAAAACAGGCGATATTTTACAACGTATTGGCGACCACAATCGTATTCAGCAATTTCTTACAGCAGGTTCATTAAGTACGCTGTTTTCACTATTCAATTTGGTTATTTTCTCAGTAGTATTACTTATTTATAGTGTACCTGTTTTTATTGTTTTTCTTTCAGGTAGCATTTTGTATTTTTTTTGGATACGCTTTTTTTTAAGCTATCGTCGCAAGTTAGATATTCAGCGTTTTTCTTTAGCCAGTAAAGAAAATACAGCTACCATGCAATTGATTCATGGTATGCAGGAAATCCGCTTAAACAATTGCGACAAACCAAAACGCTGGGAATGGGAACGTTTACAAGCAGCATTATTCAGGCTAAGTTTCAAAGGTCTATCTATCAGCCAATACCAACAAGCAGGTGCATTCTTAATTAATGAAGGAAAAAATTTAGTTATTACTTTTTTTGTGGCTAAATCAGTTTTAGAGGGGCAGCTAACTTTGGGTGCAATGTTAGCTATTCAATATATCATTGGGCAGTTAAACAGCCCCATAGAGCAGCTTATAGGTTTTATGCAACAGGCACAGGATGCCAAATTATCTTTGGAAAGATTAAATGAAATACATTCTTTAGAAGATGAAGAACCTAAGCAACATAACTTACAAAATTTTCTTCCCGAAAATAAAACCATTCATCTGCAAAATCTTTCTTTCACTTACATTGGAGCAGGCAATGAGCCTGTGCTGAAAAATATTAATCTATCTATTCCAGATAAAAAAACTACTGCCATTGTTGGCATGAGTGGCAGTGGCAAAACAACCTTACTAAAACTATTACTAAAGTTTTATGAACATTATAAAGGTGATATTAAAATTGGAGAAGCTAACTTAAATAGTATTAGCCACAATTTTTGGAGAGACCAATGCAGTAGTGTTATGCAGGATGGTTATATCTTTAATGATACCATTGCAAACAATATAGCCCTTACAGATGAAAAGCCTGATTACATCAATCTATTAAATGCTTGCAAGGTTGCTAACATAATGCCATTCATAGAACAATTGCCTCTTGGTTTCAATACTAAAATTGGTGCAGAAGGCAATGGAATAAGTCAAGGACAAAAACAAAGAATATTAATTGCAAGGGCTGTTTACAAAAATCCCCATTTTGTTTTTTTTGATGAAGCAACCAATGCCTTAGATGCCAACAACGAAAAAGTAATTTTAGAAAACTTACAGCAATTCTTTATCAACAAAACAGTTGTTATTGTAGCCCATAGATTAAGTACTGTTAAAAATGCCGATAATATTGTAGTACTACAAAACGGAGAAATTGTAGAAGAAGGTACACACGAAATATTATCAAATAAAAAAGGCTACTATTACGAGCTTGTAAAAAACCAATTGGAATTAGGAAACTAAAATAATATGCCTCAACACTTTGAACATCATTCAATAGTAGAAGAATCTTTAAACAATACGCTGCTTCGTAGCGGAGAAGTGCAGGAATTTATTAGCCATAAACCCAATTTTATAATACGTTGGGGTATTACTGCTTTCTTTATTATTCTCGTCAGCCTTGCAATTGTTTGTTGGTTCATTCAATACCCCGATTTGGTTGTTTCAAAAGCTAAGTTGAATAGCATTAATGCTCCAAAAGAAATCATTACGCATACAGATGGTAAATTGATAAAAGTGTTGGTAAAAGAAAATGACACTTTACATACTGGGCAAGTAATGGCTTATATGGAAAGTTTGGCTAATCCAGATGCAGTATTGCAGCTAAGTAAACAGGTTGAAGCCATCAATAAAACGATAGAAAATAATCAAACAAATGAAATAGTACGTTTTTTTTCTAACAGCAGCAATCAAACATTTGCTAATCAATTGGGTGAAGTACAAACAAACTATCAAACATTTATACAGGCATTTATCACTTTTAAAAATTATTTAAGTAATGGTTTCTACCTGCATAAAAGAGTAATGCTTCAAACAGATTTACAAAATATCCAAAAGCAAAACATCATATTAAATGCACAAAAAGAATTGCTAACAAAAGACCTTTCCTTAACTAACGAAACTTTTAAAGCAAACGAATCTTTGGCAAAAGATAAAGTCATTTCTTCGATGGATTATCGTAATGAAGAAAGTAAACTCATTGCTAAAAAAATGACATTGCCTCAAATCAATTCATCTATTGTTTCAAATGAAAGCCAGCAAAACGAAAAACGTAAAGAAATAGCTGAACTGGAAAATCAGATTATTGTACAAAAAAGTATTTTCATACAGGCTTTGCAAACGTTTAAAAGTCAGTTACAGGCTTGGGAGTACAAGTACTTGCTAAAAAGCTCAATAGATGGTACAGTTTCCTTTACTGGCTTTTTTCAAGAAAATCAAGAAATAAGAAGCGGACAAGCTCTCTTTTATATTCAACCAAATAACACCAATTATTTTGTTGAAATGCTGATACCACAATACAATTTTGGTAAAGTAAAGCAAGGGCAGGAAGTGTTACTAAAATTTCAGGCTTATCCCTACGAACAATTTGGAGCTGTTGTTGGCAAAATTGATTATATCAATAAACTTCCTACCGATAGTGGTTATTTAGCAAAAGTTGCTTTACCACAAGGTTTAATTACCAACTATAAAAAAGAACTGAAATTTAGAAATGGGCTTTATGCAGAAGCAGATATTGTAACTGAAAACATGAGACTGTTAGAAAGATTTTACTATAATTTGGTAAAGCAAATAAGTCGTTAATTTTTTTGTTTTACAATAATTCATCATATCACTTTCAACTTTTCAGTAAATTAGCTTAACTAAAAAATTTAAACTATGCCATCAACATCAGAAACCGGTCATGCCAAAAATGTAGCCAATTTTGAAACCTTGGTTTCATTTTGCACAGGCTATGGAGCAACTTATAACCCTTCGAGAGATGCGTTAAAAGTTGCCAATCTGCAAACATTATTAACAGCAGCAAAAGCAGCCATTGCAGATTGCAAAGCAAATGAAACAACTTTCAACAATGCAACCCATGCAAGAATGGATGCTTATTCCAACTTAAAATCATTAGGCACAAGAATCGTAAATGCTTTGTCTGTTTCAGGTGTTGCAGATACTGTTATTGAAGGTGCAAAAACAATTAACAGAAAATTGCAAGGACAAAGAGCCAACGGTTCTTCTTCAGCTCCTTCTTCTTTGGAGAAGGCGGGGGATGAGGCTTCAACACCAACAACTCCTCCCCCTGCAACAGCTTCATCTTCTCAACAGAGCTATGATAATTTAGTAGAGCATTTTAATGGTTTAATAGAATTGGTTAATTCTCATACTGAATATAACCCCAACGAAACAGAACTAAAAGTGGCGACACTTCAAACTTATTTGACAGAACTTAAAGCGGCAAATACCAATGTTGTGAACACAAATACTACTTGGAGCAATAGCCGTATCAGCAGGGACAATTTACTTTATGCCGACACAACAGGCTTAGTGGACATTGCCTTAGATGTTAAAGCCTATATCAAATCAGTTTTCAACTCTACAAGCCACCAATATGCACAAGTCAGCGGAATTGAATTTAAAAGAGCAAAAGGCTGACAATTTACGTTAAAGGGTTTTACAGACACAGTAAAGCCCTTTTTCTAAATTCTTAACTGTTGGACACAACCTGCAAGGACAAAAACTATAATTGCAACCCTATTTTTTATAATTTTCATCCGCATTGACAAAACGATTGACCGCAATTACAAAATTTTCACTTGCTTTTATACAACTCTAATTTGCATTGACATAATTACCGACCGCTTTTATATAATTTTCATACGCATTGACAAAATTGCAGATTGCGACAATGTTTTTTCAATACGCTTTGGTAAATATTCTTTCCGCAAATATAAAGATAGCCTACGCAGCAAGTCAGGCACTTATGCAAGGCTCACAACCTGTCCCGACCCCTCGGGAAAAGCCAACACACAAAACCCAACCTTGCATAACAGCCAGCCTTGCCCTACGCTTCTTGGACACTCTCTAAGTATAGGTAACAGCTTTTGGTGGACAGTTCGCAATAGGGCTACCTACAACAAAAGGTTTGGCGTTATGGCTGCTTGACCTTTAAACCTCAACAGTAGTGATACTATTTAGCTTCAGCTCAGGCTCGACGAATATTGCCAATCAACAGAATAAAACATCAACACCTTACCTTTGTTCAGTCCCAGCCCCAGCTTGACAGAACGCTATTGCAGCCACAACGCCAAGCCCGAACGTTGGCTGAAATTTTTAATCAGACAACCTTAATCGTAAAAGGGATATTGTTAATCTCAAATTTTAGAATACAGTTTTCTTTTACAATTTCATCTATTTCTGATTCATGATATTTTGAATCTATTTCTGATAAATCCTTTTTTACAAGACTAGAAATAAATTCAGGTAAAGACTTATTTAAACGACAGGCTTCTTTTGAAGAAACTATTCTATCACTTTTATAAATTGTATTATTCATGACAAATTTTTTATTTAGTAATTATTTAGGACTTGACGATAATCAAGTCGTGAAAATTAAATTGAATGGACAAAATGAAATTTTATTTGGACGCATTATTTCTGTTGGTGGAGTTCAATCTTATCAACCAAATTGGACACCTGAAAATGCTGCTGATTTAGATGTTATCAAAGATTTAGATGCTTATAAGATTGACAAAAATTTGCTTGACAATTTCTACAGCAAAAGACTTTATATTAATGAAATAGAAAGTATTGAGATTGTAGATATAAACTAATTGTTTTACAAAACTTACTTCTCAAAAAAAACTTCAGCCAACAAAAAGTTTGGCGTTATGTCGGCGGACAGAAACGCAATTATCAACTTTTGTATTGCTATGGGCTTTTGTTCTTGCTTGACATTATATACTCAACTTTAGAATTAACAATGAACTTTTAATAAAAAATCAACACCTGTAGCGGGCTGACGGTTTTTCAAATTCCGCCACAAACGCCAAGCTCATTACGTTATAAGGCAGTTTAAACTAATTGGGCTGTAGAACTTTTTCAACAGCTTTACTCAGCTTTTGTAGGTAGACGGCAATACATTTCAGCTTTTAGTTCTTTATTCAACAGCAGTACAGTTGCGTCAGGTTTAAATTTTTAGCTTTGTTTCGGTATAGACAATTTCCTTAGGTTTAACTTCTATCCTAGCTTGACGTAATGCTATTGAGTTGACAAATCAGCTGTAGTTCTTTAATGAACAACTTTTTTCAGCTACATATTTTCAACGCAGCAATTCAACTGTTGTAAAAAGCCAAACATAACTCGTAGCTGACTGCTTTTGGTTTGACTCTTACTTTGGTGCAGACAAAACGCAATTGTTTAAATTCTTGCTTTTTTTGAACAATGCCAAGCAATCGTTTAAATTTATAGTTGCTCTGTTTTTTATAAACCGTCCTTATAACAAAAAGTTTTACGTCAGCAGGGCTGACGGGTCAAGCCATTGAACTTTAGTTTTTCAACGTTGCTTTTGTACTTGGCTCGACCGAACGCTATTCAGCAACACAATTCGTTTGTAACTTATTATCTTTAATCAACACCAGTCCCAAGCAGGACGACTAAAGCCGTCCTGCCAACGCAAAGCTTGGGACGTTATATGCCATACAAATTGCAACAGCTTAGTAGTGAAACGGAGGCGACAAGA
>ERZ724520.703-NODE-703-length-17793-cov-4.964370_pt1 | contig 17793 bp, 19 predicted proteins | sample MGYA00376053_ERZ724520 | MGnify/ENA primary metagenome ERZ724520 (study PRJEB28724, sample SAMN07190886) | activated sludge metagenome | isolation source: activated sludge of sewage treatment plant in Hong Hong | place: USA: Christiansburg, Virginia | collected...
CTAAATTGCATTATTACTGTCTTATGTTTCCCGATTATTTGAAATATGAAAAATAACCCCATTTGTTTGTGAAAATTTCCTGCATTACTTTTGAAAGTGATGTATTTTTGGAATAAGAATCCGTATAAGAAAGCGATACAAAACGATAATATAGTAGATACCAAATAGTGTAAGCCTACAATATCTGTAAAGATATATAAAAATAATAAATCAATAAGAGCCGCAGTTCCACCCCCTGCAACGTATAAAATTCATTTTTGTATAATCTGTTTACTGAGTATTAATTTCATTTTTTGGCGAGAATAAAGTTGTTCATTCCTAATTCGAAGTATTCATGTTTTACATTTTCTGCTTTAAATCAAGCTTCTGCCATGATTTTAACCAGCATCTTTTTATCATAATATCTTTTGTGATCTCTAATTTCTACTTCTTCAATAAGATGGATTTTGTAAGCTAAGAATTCCAGTACTGGCTGTGACCAAATCGATGGGGTAGTGATTACCAAAAGACCACCTTCATTGAGCATTTCATAACAACTCGTAACAAAATTTTGATCGTTTTGAATATGTTCCAAAATTGCAGTTGCTAAGATAATATCATATTTTTTACCTGCTACTACTCCTTCTTCCAGATTTCCAATTACTGATTCTATGCCGAGCGTATTCAAAAACTCTGTATTGAGATTGAGATCCAAAGCCGCAAGAGAAGTAGGGGTATAGTTCTTTTTGATATATTGTAAGTTGGTGGCATTGTATCCACAACCTACATCAAGTACTGATTTACCACTAAAATTAACATGTTTCTTAACGATATGTAATCTAAGGTGCAAGAATAACTTATCTAGTAAAGAAAAATCGTAAAATCAGAAGGCTTTATTTCTTTCTTTTCAGCTCATTTATAATCATTCAAATAAAATAAAACAGAACAATAAAGCACATTGTGTATACTCTATTGGAAGTAGTTTGACTCATTACCCATTGGTAGTTTTCAGTAAACAGGAATACCGCCGTAAACAGTATAAACATCAAAATTGGAGTGATGATAAACATCAGACTCGATGGTACAGCAGATTCAGTTTTTTCATCTCTTTTTTGATAATATCCATATATCCAGAATCCTATCAAAACCAAGAACACGAGCCCAATACTGTAATTATTTTCAGTAATGAACATTGGTTTAAACTGTGTGAAGATCTCCCAGTGTGTGGTAGAAACTGCTCCTTCAGCTGGCGCGCTATCAGTAGGATTGAATCCAAGACCGTGATATAGCTTGAGAGCTGTGTAAGGAATAAGGAATAATAAGATTCCTCACGCTGTTAAACCAAGCGCCTTTTTATCGTTTCGTAATCCTTGTAATGTGTTTACTAAATTTCCTTGTAATAATAATACTAATCCAAATCCAGCTAGTACGGCTGGAGCATAAATTACAAATCCATCATTTTTCATATAACAAGCAATCCATAACATCAAAGTCATGATCACAAGATGTCCATTATTTTTAGATCCTACAAATTCATATCCCAATCGAAGGGCTAAGATAGTATAATAAGTAGTCAATAATTCATGATATCCATCGATGCTATGCCAAAATACCAAAGGTAACCCCGCTATCAAAACAGAAGGAATAATACTGGTAAGTAGATGTTTACTTTTTTCGAAAGTAGTAATAAAACTCAAAATCAACAAAAGGAATAATCCAATTCGTTGAAATAACTTAAGATAAACATCGTGTCGTCCGCCCATCATTGATGCTATTAATGCTTTGAGACTGGCAATATGTATAGGGTAGGCGAGGTTTCCTCTTCACAGTATTTCTCCTGTGTTTCCGAACATTTTCACCCCACCATCATAGAAAATATTGATTGCAGCTTTACTTCGATTTCCGAAAGTATCATCCGCGTAAGATGGGAAACTCATCGTGTGTACAAAAGAATTTATGAAAAACCAAAGTACGAAAATAATTCCGCTTATTGTTAATACTTTTTCAAAAGTTGATAAGTTTTTATAAGATTCTGTAATTCCATCCATTCTTGGTATACGAAGAGTATCTTTGATAGTCTCCATAGTAAGTCCAAACTTTTGAACTTTAATTATGAGTATGATTATCAGTAATAAGATGAGAGCAAGGAATTCCCAAACTCCAATTCCAAAGTGTACAAACTGGATATTTACTAACCAGTTACTGGTTACTCCAATTCCCAAAAACCATGAGAGAATGTAAAACTTCCATCCCTTAAATAATCTTGGATAAATGATAAGTAACAACAATCCTCCACTAATCAATGGAATCAAAACTGTGAGTAAGAGCGCTTTTACAGCGAGCAAAAATGAGGTTTCTATCATTATTTAGTTTTATAAACAAATGAATTATTGAATTCCAAAATCTTAGTTCCCAAAACTTGTGTAGGCGCTTTTTTATAATATATTTGATAATCTGATTGAGTTGGATCGTCTGTTTTTTCACATGGTTTCATGAATACTAGCCACATGTGTGAGCAAAATGGTCGTTCTTGTGCGCATGAATAGTAGGCTTTACAGCTTTGATTTTCTTCTTTCTCAATTCCCATTACTTCTCTTGATTGCGTAACGAATTCGTAAAAATCTCCGAGATTACCATATGATTTTTTACCTTCTTCTGCTAAAGTATAAGACTTAATATTACTTACAGTAGTGCTTGTATAATCAATTTGATTTCTAATAGCTATAATAAGGAAAATGCTAACCGCAAGATATAATGCATTTTTCATGTTCAATTTGGATCTGAAATACATCAGGATCAATCCCAAGAAAAATACCCAATATCATATTACTACTATACTTGTTCCTCCTCGTTTAACACCGTATCTGAGATTAATTCCATAAAATGTTTGTCCTTCCTTACTCCAAAAAGTATTCCATCCAGCTTTCATTTTATCAACTCCGTTGGCTCTCATGCTATCAATACTACCATTTGTAGCAGTCATATTCCCTTCGATAATCATTACTAAGGGTACTTGTTCAGGCAAATCCTGTCCACCATAACTCTCCACAAATAACTTAGCTCCACCATTTTTCACAGGTGCACTCGCAAATGGAATCAATTGTCCATTGCTGATATTTCCCACGATGATAGTTCCGTTTCACTCTACTCCGCTTATTTGAAATAAGTTATTTGTTCCCTTCATTCCCAAATCAATCAAACATTGAGTTTTACAAGAAAAACTAATTCCTCCTTGTTCACTCCAGCTTTCAAAACCTTGATTTTGATAGGCTAAAAGTGTTGCAGGTAGAAAAGAAGCGAGTATTGCTAATCCCAAAAAATACTTTTTCATTTGTACAAATGTACAAAAAATATAAAAAACTTATCTATAAAATAGCTTTCTGTATATTAATTCCTTCAAAATATTCAACGCATTTCAGTTTTTTTGCCCTTTTCATAAACTATAATCTGAATATTTTATATGGACAGGAAGTTCTACAACCTTAAGTCCGAGTCTTTGATATTCATCGATAAGTTCATTGGCATATGCTGTGGTATCTGTAGTGATATTGATTTGTTGTAAGGCTTGAAGTCTGAAACATTTATAACCGTTATGAGGGTCTGTAAGGTACATTCCATTCATAATTCTTGTAAGTAATTTAGCACCCCAGAGGATGATTTTTCTTTTGAGAGGGATATTGTAAGCCTTTCATCCTTCTATAAATCTTGAACCTTGAATTACATCAACATGTTGGAATTCCTGTAAATAGGTCATAAATACAGTCATATCAGAAATATTCATCTGATCATCAGCATCATAAAATACTACATATTTGATATCGCAATCTTCTCCAAATTTACGGAAAAATTGGATTCCTGTTTTATTCCCACCACCATGTCTGCGGTTAATGAGATGGTTGATAAGTACAATAAGTTTATCTGGGTATTCTTTGATTTTATCTTTTACAATATCTGCCATTTCGTCAGTAGAACCATCATTTACGATGAGAATCTTACTAAATCCTGCTCAGATTATATCATCTATTACTTTCCCAATCGTGTGAGATTCATTCAATCCTTTTACATGAAACATGAAATCTTCCTTTGAAATTTGAGTTGGTTTTCATTCTTTAGGAATCAATTTTACTTTGGAGTGGATATAATCTGAATCTATATGACTGATTGATTCGTTACTTACCAGTTTCGTAATAATATATTCACTTTTCATAATCTGATTATTGCTTTCAAAGAAAAGATATACCAAAAATAGAATACTGCTATATACAATAATATCAGATCATCTTCCCAATCCAAAAATTTTACCTAATCTTTCTAAGAAATCAGGATTGTACAAACTATATCAGATTACCCCTATCCCAAGTATAAAAATAAAACCATGAAACACGTTTATTTTACCTCTTTTGTAGGCATCTCGACCGATGATGATGAATAATATGGAAGCTGTAGCAATAATAACTGTTAGTAATGACATCAGATATGACTATAGCTTCTAAATAACGACTTTATGACGATGTTGTAACTAATAAATTGCGACTTGCAACTGTTTTTGCTTGTTATTTTTCAGAAAATAGATAAGAAATGGGTATAAAATTTACAATACTAAAAAATATTCTGAAAATGGCTCTGACAAAACGTAGTGAAGATTTTTCTGCTTGGTATAATGAACTCGTAGTTCAAGCTGAATTAGCACAAAATAGTGCGGTCAGAGGATGTATGGTGATAAAACCATACGGATTTGCGATCTGGGAAAATATGCAAAGAACCTTAGATTTTTTGTTTAAAAAAACAGGACATAGTAATGCTTATTTTCCTCTACTTATTCCCAAATCTTTCTTCACTAAGGAGGCTAAACATGTGGAAGGATTTGCCACTGAAGCAGCTATCGTAACTCATTATAGACTCAAAAATCAAGATGGAGAAATGATAGTAGACCCTGATGCAAAGCTTGAAGAAGAACTTATTATCAGACCTACCAGTGAAACAATTATCTGGAATACCTATAAAGATTGGATTCATTCTTATCGTGATCTTCCTTTGCTTATCAATCAATGGGCAAATGTAATGAGATGGGAAATGAGAACAAGAGTTTTCTTGAGAACATCAGAATTCTTATGGCAAGAAGGTCATACAGCTCATGCTACGGCTGAAGATGCAGTTCAAGAAACAAAAAGAATGTGGAAGGTTTATCAAGAATTCTTTGAGAAAATACTTGCAATAAGTGGAGTTCCTGGTGAAAAATCTGAAAATGAAAGATTTGCTGGAGCTGAAAATACCTACACAATAGAATGTATGATGCAAGATGGTAAAGCTTTACAAGCTTGTACTTCACATTTCTTGGGACAAAACTTTGGTAAGGCATTTGATGTAACTTTTGCGAACAAAAATAACGAACAAGAACATGCACGAGCAACAAGTCGAGGTGCAAGTACAAGAATGATGGGTGGTTTGATCATGTCTCATAGTGATGACAAAGGTTTAGTATTGCCTCCTATGATAGCTCCAATCCATATCGTATTTATCCCAATCTGGAAAACTGACGAAGAAAAGCAACAAGTTTCTGATTATATAACTAATCTTACAGATCAACTCGAAGATGTAAATCTCCCTATTCAGTTTGAAGTAGAAGGAAATACTTACAAATTCCCAGTTGCTTTGACTACAAAAATTGATCGAGATGACCAAAAATCTATGGGTTGGAAGCAAAACCAGTACGAACTTCAAGGAGTTCCGCTGAGAATAGCAGTGGGACCGAGAGATGTTGCAGGAAATAGTATCATGGTAGCAAGAAGAGATCAAGAAGATAAACTAACTCTGAATACTGAAGGATTTGTGGATCAAGTTACAGAAATCTTAAGAGATATGCAAGAAAAATTGTACAAACATACTCAAGAAATGAGAGCAGAACACACGGTGAAAGTAAATACTCGAGATGAGTTTACAAAAGCACTTGATGATGGGAAATTTGTATTAGCTCATCGAGATGGAACTATGGAAACGGAAGAAAATATTAAGACTCAGACAAAAGCTACAATCAGATGTATTCCTTATGATGAGGATGGAAATGATTTATATTCTGAATCTGGAGTTTGTATTCTTACTGGTAAACCAAGTACGAAAAGAGTATTATTTGCGATTGCTTATTAATTTAATGGTAATTTAACCACTAACATGTGAAATATAACAAGTGATATGATACTAAAACCAGAAACTACTTTGGAAGCAAAAAAAATTGATGAGATGAGTCCTGAGTTTCAGAAAATTATACAACATATTAAAATTGCCCAACAAAAAAACCTAGAATCCAAAAATATTGATCAAGAGAAATTGGAAAATACCTTTATTAATCCACTCATTTAAAATCTTCTATGAAACTCAAAGCCTTCACTCTGATAGAAATACTGATTACCATCTCAATTATTGCAATTGTGATGATAGGGATTTCAGGAATGACAGGAAATCAAGTGAATAAAATAAGAGAAAAAATAATCAAAGAAGAATTTGTAACAACATACAATGCGGTACTGCTCAATTCTATTGGTTCAAGCAATATCAACGGTCAAGGAGCCAAAAATAAGCTAGTAATCTATGATGGGGTAGTAGCGAGTACAGGATTTGATAGTAAACCAGTTGGAGATTTGTCTTATAAAGTAATGCGTTCTGATCTTCCTTGGAATGCAACGATTATTTTTGATAACTATGGATTGGGTTGTAGTATTGATGGGCAGACTGGCTTTCAAGATGTGGACTTTACTGTAGTTCTCAACAATGAAAAAAAACCCAAGATCGGCTGTTTTAGCATCGACTTGGGTACTTGTAAGCTTATTGAAAATAGATGTTAATTATTGTACTAAACTAGCAGTAAGTTGATCAATATCAAAATTGATCTTAGTCATATCTGGTTCTATTTCAGTACTAAAGCTTGTAAAATCATTTCAAACTATTTTTTCTTTTACGGCTCTGATAGATTTCAAAGTGAGAGCTATTTGTTTGATGATAGTGTTATCATTTTTTGCTTTCGCTAAAGACAAGAGTTGTTTTAATTTATCAACTTGTTCGTCGAGAGTTTTTAGAGCTCCATCAGTTTCTGGAGTGACATTTGCAGTCAACTCTTCCTCTTCAGCTCAAGTATAGATTGGAGTAGTATCTGGAATTACTGTACCAGCTGGTAATTGATCTTCGTCTCCAAATGAATCTGAAGATGTCCCCAATGGAAGTTCTTCTTCTGGAATCTTATTTTCAGTTCAACTAATAATATCATCTAAAACATTGGTATCGGTTCCTGTGGAAATGGCGTCAGTTCCAGTATTGTTTGCTCCTGTAGCTATAACTGGACCAGCAATATCCGCTTTGAGTTGGTTTCCAATGTTATCTGAAGGAAACATCGTGCTAAATACCATATAACTTGCCCCTGCTAATACGACAAGACCCAATACTCCTGAGCCTACTAAGAGCATTTTTTTCTTTTTCCCGTCCATTCCTGTGATTGCATTTGTGATATTGGAAGTTACCGTTGCTGTAGTAGCGTTTGTAGCAGCGGGAATTGTGTCTAAGTTTTCCAACATAGTATCTAGACTTGCTTGATTACCTGTTTCTTTACTAGCTTCTTCTGCTATCGTTGCTGTTTCTTTTTTAGTTAAAAATGGATCAACAAAAGTATTATTTTCTACTGTTTCTGTTGTTTCAGCTGCTGGAGTTTCAGGTGTATTTGGAATAATCTGATCAGTAGCGGGTGCTTGAGTATCTAAAACTGCTTTAGGTTCGTCAAATACAATATTGAGCCCATCAAATGGATCATCTGAATGAGCTTCTCCTTGAGGTGCAACATCCATTACTGGAATAATTACAGTCTCGGTCTCGTTATTCACTGATGTTGAATCATTATTGTTTGCGTTTGGAGTAGACTCAGTTTCATTGTTTGATTGCATACTCGTATCCAAAGTATTTTCAGTTTCAATTTGTGTATTTTCTATAAGTTCTGGCTCGATGGAAGGTTCCTCCAATGGTTGAATTTCAGAGTCTGTAGCTGAATTTGTGGTCTCAGTATTTACATTTATATCATCATTATTAATGCTCATATCAAAAGCATTTTGAGCTTCTAAAATATTTTCATCTTGAGAATCATCAGTAAACTCACTTTCTGCATTGTTTTCAGTATCAACAGGAATATCAGTATTTACAATTTCAGTATCAACTGGAATATCAGTATTTACAATTTCAGTATCAACTGGAATATCAGTATTTACAATATCTGTTTCGAGGTTGAACTCTGGAAGTTGAACTTCTTTGTTATCATCCGTTGGTGGAGTAGTTTTCGTCAAAGTATCTTTTACTTCATCACCAAGGTTCAAATCTGGAAGAGTTGTAGATTCGATAGGATTTTGAATTGGAAAAGCATCAGTAATATCTTTTGTAACTTTACTTTTACGAGGTGTTGATTTATGAGATTTTGTTTTAGAAACTGCCATTAGGATTTATTGATAATAAATGAATACTCTAGTATATCCAGAAGGTCTGGATTTGTCAAAAATTTGATTGTTTTTTCTTATCTTTTTCTTTTGCTTTTTGGACCGCGATGATTACTGATTAGATAATGCAAGACTTGAAAAAACTCCTTAGGACTACAGACAGATATATCGCTATTTTGAACGTAAATGGGATTTTTTCCCTCAAAGATTTGCTCAATTACTTCCCCAAAACTCACGAAGATCGTCTGCTTATTCAAGATTCATTTCAAGTACAAGAATCTTTGGAAGACCCTAAGCAAAAGCAAAGAGTAAGAGTTTTTGTGACAGAGAAAAAAATAATGATGCTCAGAAATAAGAAGAAAATTTATGAAGTGAGATTTCATGATGAATTTGGAGTGGAAGGAAAGGCTTCCTATCGAGGAACAGGCTTTGCTTTTCAGCAAATCCAAAAAGAAATGCGATATATCGTGATTGGGAAACCAAAAATGGTCAAAAATAAGGCAGTTTTTAGTAATCCAGAATTTATACTGAGCGCCGCGCCTAGTGAAAATATGATAGAATCAGATTATGTTAGTCCTACCTCTACGCTCGAAACCATACAAGAAAATGCAGTTGTTGAAGAATGATATAATATAGGAAGGCTCTATCCTGTTTATTCAGAAATGTTGGGGGTAAAATCCTGATGGTTTGCCAAAAAGATGCGGGATATTCTGAAATATGTGGAGCAAGAATATATCGAGTATTTGCCTGAGGATTTTATACGTGAATTTGAACTTCCCAATATAGTAGAAACTATAAAATCTCTGCATTATCCCAAAAATGCTGAGGATCTCAAAAAAGCAAAATATAGACTTTATTTTGATAGATTGCTCAAAGTTCAGCTCCAATCTCGAATCAATAAACAGCAGTATCTTAGTGATAAAAAACCTGTAACAATTCAAAAAGAGGAAATTGATCGAGAACTGATCAAGACTTTTGTTTCCCGCCTTCCATTCCAGCTCACAGATGCACAAAAAAAAGTGATTAAACAGATGATTGAGGATTTTAGTGAAGAATCTGCGATACTCAGATTATTGCAATGAGATGTAGGAAGTGGTAAAACTATTGTAGCTATTACCTGCGCTTACTATATGATCAAAAAACTCAAAGGGCAGTGTGCTTTACTGGTTCCTATTGAAGTACTTGCTTTCCAACATTACAATCATCTGGTAAGAATACTTCATCCTTTGGGTATCCAAGTGAGATTACTAACAGGAAGTGTACCAGCCTCACAAAAACAGAAGATCAAGCAAGAACTCAAAGCTGGACTTATTGATATTGTAGTATGAACTCATGCTATCGTCCAGCAAGATGTAGCTTTCCGTAATCTCAAATTTGTAATTATTGATGAACAACATAAATTCTGAGTAAAACAAAGATCATTTTTCAAAAACTTCTGAACTCCGCATATTCTACAAATGACTGCTACTCCTATTCCTAGAACACTTGCATTAGCATTTTTCTCTGAGTTTGAAGTCAGCATTATTGATGAAATGCCCGCAGGTCGTAAGCCTATTATTACCAAGGTAGTAACAGAAAAAGAATGGAAAAAACTCAAAGGACGAATGCTTGATCGCATAGGTAAAGGGCAATCAGTGTTTGTAGTAGTTCCTTTGATTGAAGAGTCAGAAAACCTTGAGGGAGTGAAATCTGCTTTACTGGTACATCAACAGCTCAAAGATGATTTTTCAGATCATTTACAACATGCTGAAATAGGTTTAATACATGGTAAGCTCAGTTCCAATGAGAAAGACGAAGCCATGAGAAACTTCAAAGAAGGAAGAAGTAAGATATTGGTGAGTACTACGGTAATTGAAGTAGGAGTTGATGTTCCACAAGCGACTATCATGCTCATCAAAAATGCTGAAAGGTTTGGGCTTAGTCAGTTACATCAGTTGCGTTGACGTGTAGGAAGATCTGATCTACAATCTTATTGTTTCTTGGAAACCAAAAACCTCACAGGCAATGAAAGACTCAAGGCTATGGAGGAAACTACAGATTGATTCAAACTTGCTGAGATAGATATGCAACTGAGAGGTACAGGAGAGATATTGTGATATCGTCAATCAGGAGAATCTGATATACCTATGGAAGTATTAATGGATATTACACTGATTGAGAAAGTACAAGTAGCTGCAAAATGGTTGCTGGAACGCTATCCTGGGCTGAAAGGACTCAAACTTCTGGAAGCAGAAATAGACTATGTAGATAGTGAAATGTTGGTATAACTACTTTGTTCAATTAGATTTTGATTGTGATTTTTTGAAGCTCTTTCCCAAAGGATGTGTATTTCCCAAGGTATCAAAAATTTCAAGTTTTTTGAGTACTTCCACTCGCGCACACTCATGAATTGCATTTTCAATATTTTTGAGTTTATTTATGTAATCTTCATTAAGTTTACCATTTTTGAATTTTCTCACGATATGATAGATATTATCCGCATTGAGAGTATGATCATTATCTGTGGGTAAGTAATCAATACTTTTATGGTCCGTAAGAATTGTATTAATATGTTTAATTTCTTCGTTGTTGAGATGCTTAGCTATTAAGTCATAGGGTTTATGGACGCTCTCTTTTTTAGCTTTTTTGGTATCTTGAAGATGGAATTGAATCTCCATAGGAATAAGCCCAGAATCTCCTCTAAAATGAATTACAAAATTGATATCTCTATATGCTGAACCGCTTTTGGGCCCAGAGAGTAATAATCCTATCTTGTCTTCAAGTTCTATTATAGGATTTCTTTCTTTATCACGTTTGAGCAATGAATCAATTTTTTTGGTATGTAAAGATTGGAGTAGTAAATTTATCCCTTGTACCATACTGTTGAGATCATGAAAAACAAAACTACATCTATGAAGATCCTTGAGTTTAAATACCTTTCCTCCATATTTACTCAAAAGTTTTGTGAATGCTCTCTCAAATTCTTTTTCAGCGGGATCTATAAGCTCAGTCTCGAGTTTATTTTCTGAAAATTTTTCTTTGATAGCTTCTTTTATAACATTATATTGACTATTATTTTTCCCAGTATTGGAGTTATACAGACTTAAAAGTGTAAAATAGAGATGATTTGCATTAATGAAGAAAAACTTGAGATAAAGTTTTATGATTTCCATATCTTCTATTTTAGTTTCTGCTCTAATATAGTGTAGTAGATTGCCATGAGCGTTGATATTTTTATCAATATCTAGATTAAAATCTTCTTTACCTCCACCCATTCTTTTGAAAAAATTATAAAAACTTTCATTTTTATAACTAATATAACTTTCAATAAGCTGAATTACTGGTTTATCGCCTATCCTTTGAGAAATATCAAAATCCTGACCTAAGAGTGTGTTTGTTTTCTCTATCTTCTCTTCAAAATTCTCTTTGACATGTTCTCTATGAATCTGAATTCATTTTTTAACTGAATCTTTTTTCCCTTCCTTTCTTCTGAGCCATTCTTGATACAAGTTGATCCCATATTCTGAAATAGGATGTTTGTTTTCTTCACCATCCTGAATATTTAGTTTTTCCTTAAATTTTCCTGCTAAAAGATAGAGCTCTTGAGCAGTCAGAGTATCAATATTTTTATATTCACCAAGATTTTTCTTTATAAACTGTTTATCTCCCAAAATTATTGAAAAAAATAGATATACTTTTGCATCGAGATTTCCACTACGATCCAATTCAAGCCAAATTTCCTTAGAAATCTGATCAATTTTTTTGATATGTTTGATAGTTTCTATTGGATTGGCATTGACGAGATATCTATTTTTACTCATTTGAGAATGTTACAATAAAATTATATACTCTTAGTTTTTCTTTTTAATTCTCCTTCTATTGTTTGGATAAAGGCATTTTTTTGTACTTCACCGCCGATGAATTGTGTAGTATTCATCTGTTTGAGATGAGTCAATGCTTCAGAAAGGTCATCCTTATTTTGATGAGCAATTGAATTTACAATTGGAAGAAGTTTTTCTAAATTCACTGGTGGAAATTCGTGATTGATTTTTTCTGACATTTTTCAGATTAAATATAATATAAATGATATAATTTATTATTGGATGCTGCTTGCTCCTACGAACATATATTCAGGAGGCTGGTTTCCGTGATTTACTTCATCAGGTTGATGATAGATGAGGTAAGATTGACCAATAGTATTGAAGGGTTGTGATGTTCACTCTGTATTAATATACGTTGAAGTTTGAAGAGTTGTGTATTGGGTTTTCTTTTTCATTGGTGTACTAGCCATCAATTCTAGTGACACTGGTAGGTATCTGAGTGCATTTCTTGTTTCAGTGAATGCTACAGTTACAAAACTACTCGTAGGACTTTCTTTTGGAGTATCTACAATAGTTGGAGCTGCTCCCTTACAATTAGCATTTACAAACGATCATTGTAATTGTCCGTCGAAACAAAATCTTGTTTCTAACTCACAGCTATTTCATTGTGCAGTAGTGCTTTTGAAAGCATATACAAACTGTCAGTTGGAAATTACTGATCATCGTGGGGTAGTACAGATCTTGCGAGCATAACTATTTTTTGCATTAACTTTCTTATTATTAGTTATGAAAGTAGTTTTAGGTTTATTTTGAAGTTGTTTTTTCAAAGTTGCTGATTTAAAGACATTATTATTTATTGATGTTTGGCCGTTCGCTTGAATATCTATTCCTTGAGTATCTTTACCAAGGAAATGTTTTTCAGGATCATTATTGCTTACTCTAAGTCCCATGGTTGTACTGTCATTTCAGCTTATTCCATCTGCGTATATTTCCATTTTATCTTTTTCACCTATATTATCACTATTTTTAGTCCAAACAACTCCTCATTCCACTATTTTATCGCTCGTGTTGAGACCTAAGTCAAACTGTAAATCTTTGAGTTCAGTTTGAGTAAGCATCGAATTTTGTTGTTGTTTATCAATCACATCAGAATAATAACAGGTGTCATATTGATAGTTTCCATCAAGTTTTCCGTTACTGCAATATCTTTTTTCTCGACCACAATCACGTGAAACTTGTTGTCCGTATGCGATAAAATAACTTCCGTTTTTTATTTTTTCTCACCAGGGAGTCACACATCCATTTTCAAAATTATTTCAATTATCTCACAAATCACTAAGTTTGATATCCAAAATCTGAGAATCTACTTCTTCCACTTCTTGATTCTGATTATTATTTATATTACTATTCATATCTTCAGTATTTCCAGTGCTTTGTGGTTTAGGTTTTACAGACGATGAAGTTTCAAAATTGATAATGTCATTATCGTTGAAAGCAGTTGCTCAAGTAATGCCTTGATCTATCTGATTTGGATTATCTTCAATTACAGACTGACTTCCTGTGGAATTTTTAGTAAATATATTTTCTATTTTGGTGTTAATTTTCTCCAAGTATGGTTTGATTTTAGTATTGTCAAAGATAGAAGTATATCTATACAGTCATACTAATATAATCAGAATAATCAGAATGCGGGCGAGTCGTTTCAACATTGGTTAATTTGAGATTTAAAAATTCAAGTATCTAATATTAAACAATACCTTAATATACACTATTTATTATATTTTGTCAACTATTTATCAATGTTTTTTTACTACTGCTTTCAAAACAAACGATGATCAGATCAAATCTGTTGGGATGAGCAGGGTATTGGTAAGCCTGGTGACCTTATTTTTATCAATGAAACGTATTATCTTAGCTTGGGAACAGAGATTTCTCGACAAGAACAATACAGCACAAGTTCTTTAAAATTCCCAATGGGGGAGGGAGAAATTGTTGCTCAACTTTTTGGAAGCAAAACTTTGGAGCTCATTCATCGGATGGTGTACCGATATTATACTTCTTACAAGTCAGTAATCAATTTGTTTGCTCCGAGTATTCCTCATTATCTCAAACATATTCTCAAATCCAAGACTTTTAAGAAAAAAGATATTCAGAAAATTGCACACTTCAATAGCATTGAAAAACTTGAAGATCTCAATGCTCAATCCAACCTTGTATTGAACCATGAAGACAAGGTCCACCAAGCCCTCGTAGTTTTTCCAGATTTACTGAGTATGTCCTATAGAACGAATGAGAGAGATTTTATACTTACTTCGGCTGATGGTGAAGCAAAAAAAGCCAATTATTTCCATGATCTTCAGATTGGTCACAAAAATATTTTACTCACTACTTCAGCAAATATTTGCATGGATTATCATAAACTTACACGCATTATTTGTTATTTCCCAGAGACTTGGTACTACAAATATCGTCAAGATCCCAGGATTCGAGTTCCTGAAGTCCTAGAAAAGATGGCAGAAATTCGAAAGGCAGAACTAATCTTCATAAGAACAAACGATGCTTGAGATAAATACTGAATATAAATAGGAAATATATTTTAACTTTAATTATTCAGATTATGAAATATTTTCTTGTAGCACTGATATTCTTGATACTCGGCTTTGTAGGAGCAAGTAGATACCAAAATTTTGATCTTTCTGAATGGATAGCGGGTAATTTTCGTGAAGTAAGACCACATCAATCAGGGTCTGTAGTGCTTGATTTCTTGGCAATCTCTCCCGTGAAAAAGATTGCTACCCTCGAAGTAGAATCTGAACATACATTGGTGGATGATTATTTTGATGATTATAGGATTTTGGATTTTGATACGCCTGCAGAATTGGATAAATTTTTATCTCAGATTAAAATCATGGGTAAGGTGAAAGTAAGAGCAATCTATGGTTATACAGCCGATCAGATTGGTACTTTAGAAAATGTTCAAAATCGAGGTAACCCACAATTATTGTATTACGAAATCATCGATAACAACATCGAACAGGTGATTGTAGGCTTGGGAATTTCTAGCAATACCGTAGTAAAAAGGGTAGTCAATGTAGTGCTTGCAGGAATTCATGATGATCTGAAAAAAGAATATGCAAACAATAGTGGATATATCTTCCAAGCGAAGCAAAACGCATTGTGTAAATTTGGTAACATCTGCCCCTAAGCTTGCATGTCAGATTATATAAGACTGCACTTGAAAAAAAGTGCTTTTTCTGTATGGTATTCTCAATAGTATATTTAAATTCTCACTTCTTAAAATTATGTTCTCTTACAAAGTAATCAAGCACGAAGACACTGAAAATGGTACATTGTATGGTTTGTACGAAACTACTACAGACGAAGATGGTACAGTTTTGGTAATGGGAAATTCTCCCCTCAATCAAGTTTTCTACGAATCAGTTGACGAACTCGTTGAACATATCACAGACGTATATCACTATATCCAAGAAGTAAAAGCTGGTACTCAAACCATAGTTGGTGATGATACAGTTACTTTCGTAGATATGGAACAAGAATGCGATGAAGATTGCGATTGTGGAAACTGTGATAATAGTTCTGAAGCTAAAGATTCTACTGGATGTGGATGTGGTGGAAACTGCGCTTGCGGTGGAGATTGCAAATGTAACAAGTAATTCTAAAACCTAGACCTATGTGGAAATATATAAGTCAGTTTATCGTTCTATGTGTAATAATACTATTTTGCATGATTAAACCTCCTGCAAATGGTGTTTTTTCTCGTTTTGATTTGAGACAATTACCTAAGGATTCAGCAAACATTGTCTGTACTACTCAGATTCAATCAGGAGTGATGATTATGGATCAAGATTGTTTAAAATATGATTTGTACCCAGTACTTGATTTTGAACAGGCTGTTAATCTTTTACGAGATAAAGTTGAAAATATTCAAAATCCTTATGATACCACTCAGGAAAATTTTATTTTTACAGGATCTACACTTCAAGTGACAGGTGTGACGGCTCTTTCTGATTATAAAAAAATCAACTTCAATTCCGCTTTTACAAGTCGATATAACAATATAATCTGAAAAAAGATCGCAATTCCATTGGAAACGCTAGCCCTTGAACAACTCAAAAACTATAGTGTAATAGCTGCTGATAGAGATATTTCTGATTATGGAGATTGTGCTACGCAAAATTTCATGGTGGGAATGGAAGCAACACAAAATATCGTTATCCAACCTGGCCAACTACGAAATGCCAATCATACATTTACGGATATTGAAGGGTATTGTAAATGAGAAGGGGAGGAATATATGTTTTATCAGGGTATCTGCGGTGTTTCAAGTATGGCTTTTAGAGCTAGTATTTTGGATCCTGATATTACGATTACCAAAAGATCGAGTCATGCAAAATGGTACGCTCAGTACTATGGAAAAAAAGTAGTGGGGGATGATGCCTCTATGTACGAGGACATCAAGGAGTTTGAAATTCGTAATGATAGCAGTACTCCCCTCATCATAAAATCAAAAATAATCTGAGATACTCCATATCTCGTATATATTCACCAAACTCCCCTCAGCTCTCCAGTTTCAGTTTCGAAAAAACAAACAGGACCGTTGAGCGCATCATTGGAACGTAGTTTTTTGAGTAAGTGAGAACTAGTAAAAAATATTCGAGATAGTACGTATTATGAAATTACTGAAGAAAGTAATTAAAATTTATTACAGACTAGTCTGGGTTTTTCTCTTTTGGTACAAATAAACCTTCATAATTTTCATTTACTTTTCAATCTTCATTAAAAATACCAGCACCAATAAGAAACTTTTGAGCTGATTCTTTTGTCATATTTTCTGTATCTGATTTGAACACTGCAATTAATTCCTTTGCCTTTTCATTCGAACTCATTCAAAAGTTATTTTTCTTATCGCCTAAAACAGAAGTAGACTCAAAAGACGCCTCTGCTGAATGATCAAAATATTCATTATAAACTTCTTTCTTTTCAGACATGGGCTTTATTTAAAGATAAATTTTTATTATATTTAATCCTTTAGATACATTATTTATTGTCCAAAACAATATATTTATTTATTCAAAACAATATACTGTCCGTTTCGAGATTGTAAAAACTGAGATAAAGAAATAGCTCTCGGTTTTTTGATACCGTCGATGATAGGAGTCAAAGGATCATTAAAGAACAACTCTTCTTGTATTCCGTTCCAGTTGTACCCTCTTACTATCACCAAATGTCCTCCTCTTTTGTCTGTGAAAAACTCAGGATATACTGAACAGATAAGAATTTTCTGATTATCGATACATTGAGCAAGAAGATCTTTAGTATTAGCCATGAAACTTTCCTCTTGAGGATTGATATAACCAGAATGACCTTGAAGACCATATGCTTCTTCAGCTTTTTTAATTAATCCATCGTAGTACCAACCTGCTTTCGCATTCCAATAATGATAATCAATATCCTGATTATTTATTGTTTTGATATAATTTTTATCTTTAGTTTCATAAAATACAGAGAGGATATCTTCATGATCTTGT
>ERZ724520.704-NODE-704-length-17778-cov-8.506348_pt1 | contig 17778 bp, 13 predicted proteins | sample MGYA00376053_ERZ724520 | MGnify/ENA primary metagenome ERZ724520 (study PRJEB28724, sample SAMN07190886) | activated sludge metagenome | isolation source: activated sludge of sewage treatment plant in Hong Hong | place: USA: Christiansburg, Virginia | collected...
AGTTCGCGCATTGAAACAAGTGCCATGAGATTTCCTTGGGAAGTTGGTAACCGGTTTGTAACTGTCTCGAATTTTAGCGCCCAGGCTTTCATCAGACTGAATCACACATGCAGCGAAATTAAGCCCCGCTTAATGTTGGCTCATCACAATAGACCTGCCACTCACCTACAGGTCACCCATGAAACGCAAGATCATCCTATTCGCCTGCTGCTTTGCCATGCTGCCCTTGCACGGCCAGGCGCAGTCCAGCAGCACCAAAGCCAGTCGGCAGGCCAGTTCAGCGCCCACCGAGTCAGCGCCCTACGTTCGGGAAGGAAGCGGCACCGTTTGCACAACGGCGCCACGCGTTGACTGGCTTCCCGAAGATGAAATGCGCCTGTTGGCCGAGCACCGGGGCTATCGCATCAAGACGTTCAAGGTTGCCAACAACAGCTGTTATGAGATTTATGGCTTTGATCGCACGGGCCAGATCGTAGAGGCCTACTTCAACCCGGTCACGGCTCGCCTGGTACGCCAAAACATTGCGCGCTGAAGCAACCCTGCGCAGTCCGGGTCGGTATCCGCCTGGGGCTATTCCACTTGGCAAATCTTCAGCATATTGGTCCCGCCCGGAGAACCCATAGGCTCGCCGCAGGTGATGGCGTACACGTCACCCTTTTGCACAATGCCACGTGACTTCAGGTGGTTTTCGGCTTCTCGCAACGCGGTATCGCGGTCAGCACTGGTATCTATGAACAAGGGATTCACATTGCGAAAAAGCGTCATCTTTCGCTGACTGGCGACCTTGGAGGTCAGTGCGTAGATGGGAACCTGGATCAAGTGGCGGCTCATCCACAAGGCGGTAGAACCGCTGTCGGTCATGGCCACAATGGCCTTGGCGCCGAGGTGGTGGGCGGTGAACAACGCGCCCATGGCAATGGTCTGGTCGATGCGTTGAAACTTCTTGCCGGTGAAATCGGCCTCCAGCTCAAAGTCCTCATGGCCCTCCGCCGCGTGGCAGATCTTGGCCATTTCCACGATAGTCTCCAGCGGGTACTTGCCGGCTGCGGTCTCGGCCGACAACATGACGGCGTCAGTTCCATCCAGTACGGCATTGGCGACATCGCTGACCTCGGCGCGGGTGGGCACCGGGTTGGTGATCATGGATTCCATCATTTGCGTGGCGGTGATGACCACACGGTCATGCTCGCGGGCCAGCTTGATCATGCGTTTTTGTAGACCCGGCACGATGGCGTTGCCGACCTCGACAGCCAGGTCGCCCCGGGCCACCATGATGCCATCGCTGGCGAGCAGAATTTCCAGCAGTTTGGGAATGGCTTCGGCCCGCTCAATCTTGGCAATCAAACCGGGCTTGTGGTTGTAATCAGCCGCCGCCACGTTGCAGAGTTGGCGTGCCATTTCCATGTCGGTTGCGTTCTTGGGGAAGCTGACGGCCACGTAGTCGGCCTGGAAGCTCATCGCCGTGCGGATGTCGTCCATGTCTTTGGCGGTGAGCGCGGGCGCCGACAGGCCGCCCCCTTGTTTGTTGATACCCTTGTTGTTGGACAACTCACCACCGAGTTTGACCGTGGTGTGTATCGCCTCGCCTTTGACGGCGTCCACGGTGATGACAATCAGGCCGTCGTTGAGTAACAACACGTCACCAGCCTTGACCTCACGCGGCAAGGCCTTGTAGTCCAGACCCACAGCGTCGATATCACCCAGCTCGGTGCGGGCGGCGTCCAGCACAAATTTCTGGCCAGGCTCCAAAAAGACCTTGCCTTCAGCGAATTTGCCGACGCGGATCTTGGGGCCTTGCAGGTCTGCCATGATGGCCACCTCACGTCCGGCGCGCTGGGCTGCTTCACGCACCAGGCGGGCACGGTCGATGTGGTCTTGCGCCTTGCCGTGGCTGAAGTTCAGCCGCACGACATTGACGCCAGCTCGAATCATTTGCTCCAGCAGTGCAGGGTCACTGGAGGCGGGGCCAAGGGTGGCAACAATCTTGGTGGCGCGACGTAACATGAAACGGTCTCCTCTAGTGTGTCGGTCATTTTCACACGGAACACTGCCGCAAACGGTTACCAGGGACCATCAAGTTGCCAAGGTTCAAAGGTCAAGGTGTCGGTATCCCTGCCTGACATGCGCCAGCCATCTGGGGGGCGTACATGACCATCTATTGTGTTGGCACGGTCGAAAGCTGTGGTTCAATGGAGCGTTCGATCCAACCATCGGGACCATCCATTCGAGCCATGAACTTGTCCGACAATCCTGTGGATATGCTGCTGGACAGCTCCCATGGCAAGCCGAAGTTGCTGGTGGTAGATGACCAAGCCATCAACATCCAGGTCATGCACCAGGTGTTTGGCGGCGACTATCAGGTGTTTATGGCCACCAGCGGAGCACAGGCGTTAGCCCTTTGCAAGACCAATCCGCCTGATCTGGTGCTGCTAGACATCGTGATGCCCGGTATGGACGGCTTCGAAGTGTGTACCCAGCTCAAGGCCGATGAGGCCACTGACCATATTCCCGTTATCTTTGTCACGGCGCACACCGATCCCGCGCAGGAAACGCATGGATTGAGTTTGGGAGCCGTGGATTTCATTGCCAAGCCTGTCAATCCGGCTGTGGTGCGTGCGCGGGTCAAAACCCACCTCACGTTGAAGTTTCAATCGGATTTGCTGCGCAAACTGGTGTTTCTGGACGGCCTCACCGGGGTGTTCAATCGCCGTTATTTTGACCAGCAACTGCCTGTGGAATGGGCGCGTGCGGCACGCAGTTTCTCGCCCCTGTCAGTCATCATGATTGACGTTGACTATTTCAAGGCTTTTAACGACCGTTACGGTCATCAGGCCGGTGATGACTGCCTGCGCCAGATTGCGGCAACCCTTAAAAGGGGCCTGAAACGACCGGCCGATTTGGTGGCGCGTTACGGTGGCGAAGAGTTTGCGTGCATCCTGCCCGATACCGCGAATGATGATGCTTTGGCCCTGGCTGCGGAGCTGGAGCACACGGTTCGCGACCTCAAGATCCCCCATGCGGCTTCGTCGCTGGCGCGGGTGGTGACGGTGAGTGTGGGGTTGGCAACACGAACCGTGGATTCCGTTGGTGATGCGTTAGCCCTGCTTGGGCTGGCAGATGCCCAGCTTTACGACGCCAAGCAAAGTGGGCGTGGACGGGTGTGTGGCGCGCAGTTGGGCGGCTGGAGCAAGATATGAGCCGCGTGGGCGGTTGCGGGGAAAACGCTGCGTCAAAGACAAAAGAGGCCCTCGCCCATATCTTGTAGGCGTGAGCAGCTATTGAATTTGTAGCAAATCGTACAACAACAAAGCCATGTTCGCGAAATTGGCGGGGCTGTCACGGCGTCAACCACTCGCTTACTCCTGATAGCGATAGATCCGGATCTTCTTCTCAACGCCAGTGTCGACAAGGCGTGCGGCGCAAAGGCAATTCAGCGCGGCGCACCACAGCACCTGTTAAACGCCGACAATCGCCGATTCCCCTACCGGAAGTCTGTTGCCGCCAACGGCAGCGGTCTTGAACACCAAACCATGCGGATCACCAATGGGCTTGTGCTGTTGCCCCAACTTTGGAAAGCACGATGTCTGAATCCTGGTACGAGCGCCATCTTTTGCCTTACGTGCTGGATCTCGCATGCAGTGCCTCGCCGATCCGCAGGCAACGGATGAAGCTGGTCCCTCAGGCTGAGGGCCGGGTACTGGAAGTTGGCATCGGGACCGGGTTGAATCTGCCTTTTTATGACCGGTCACGGGTTCGACAGATTGTGGGCGTCGATCCGGGATTGCAACTGCACCGACTGGCCCTCAAACGCGGTCAGAAGGCCGGGCTCGACGTCACACTCATCGGTCTGTCAGCGGAATGCCTGCCGGTGGGGGATGCAAGCTTTGACACCGTGGTCTGCACTTACACGCTGTGTACCATTGCAGACCCGGTGGCAGCCCTCAGGGAAATGCGTCGCGCGTTGAAGCCGGGTGGCAAGCTCCTGTTTTCGGAACACGGAAAATCGCCAGACGCCAATGTGCTGGCGTGGCAAACCCGTCTGCAACCCTATTGGACCAAAGTGGCTGGTGGCTGCAAGCTGAACCGGGACATTCCCGCTTTGCTTGAAGCCGCCGGCTTCCATCCCAACGCGGAGTCACTCTACTTGCCCGGACCGAAGATAATGTCCTACCACTACTGGGGCGCTGCCGTTGCGTTGTGAATGGCAGGCGGTTAGCGTCATTGGGGTTCGAGCAGCTGCAGCAACCCGCGGCCAATGCGAAAGGAATGTATGGACAAGTCTTCCCATCGACCCATGCGCAGCAGTTTGGCGCTGGAGCTTCGCTGTGTGTTGGGTGCCGCGTTGCTGCTGTCAACCACGAGTTCTTGGTCGCAGACGGTGGCGAGCCTGATGCAAAACGGTGGCATTTTCACGTTGGCTGTGCCCTATTTTGAGTACGGCACGGGCGGCAGCAAACAGGCCCTGGGCGCGCGCTTTAATACCAGCACACTGACCGCCTTTACCCTGGATACCGGTTCGGTGGCCAGCACCGCGGTGGTCAGCAACCCGGTCGATGCCGCCAGCATTGCGGCCTACAGCGGTGGCTACCGTCTCAGCGTTCCCTACTTCGAATACGGCAGTGGCAGCACCGCCAAAGCATTTGCCGTGAACCTGGTCACGGCCGACCTGAAGACTTTCAACGTGGAGCTGGCTAGCGTGCGCGAGGTGGCCGTGCACTCGACGGCATTGGCCGCACCGACGGCAGTGGCGGTGGCAACCCGCGGGTCTCAAACCGTGGGCAGCAACACCTTTGGCTCCTCCAGCAAACTCGCCGTTGCGTGGACCGCTCCAAGCGGCTATGTGCCCGACCACTATGTTGTGACGGCGTCAGAGTCGTTGATGAATACCAGCGTCACAAGTACCGTGGCGGGCAGTTCCACCAGCGCGACACTGACGCAATTAAAGGCGGCGACCGTCTATGCGGTGGTGGTCAAAGCCTGCAAAGACAGTGCCTGCGCCAGTTCGGGCAGTGCCAGCGCCGTCAGCGCCACAACACCGGCTGAATACTGGCAACTGCAGGGGTCCGGCAACACCGTGGCCACGTTGAGCAAACCGGTGTCCGACGGCAATGCCCGCCTGAGTGCCACGCGTTTTGGTGCCGAGGCTGGCATGAATGCCAACACCGTGCAGTTCTACTATGGCCCCAAGGGTGTCAGTGGCATGGCCATGGCGATCAGCGGCACCGTATCGAGCACGTCATCATCGAGTTACCTGTCGTCGTTCACCAGCTACGCCACAACCAGCGGCCTGCGCTCACCCAGTAATCCGACCGGTATCAAAGACATCATGACCGGCCAGGGCGTGCCCTTATCCAGCGCCATGGGTGGCAAGGTGCGGCTGTTTTTTGAATCCAACGATACCGACGGCAAGACCCGGATCTACTCCGTCGACAGCGTGGATGGTTATGTGGGGCGCGACTTCAACAGCGGCTCCCCATCGACCTGTACCAACAGCAGCGACTACCTCGCCACCGGCAATTGCCCGGCGAGTGTGGTTATTGGTGTGGCGGGTGACAGTGTCAACGCCAACACCGGTTTCACCGCCGCCCGCCAGAACAAGGTGGCCTGGCCCACCTTGACCGATTGGCGTTGGGACGGCGCACCAGGAACCTTTATGGTGTTTACCGTGGACCGCCTCACCGGCTGCACCACGGCGCAGCACAACCATGCCTACGCAGTCTGGAATGGCAGCAAGTTTGTGGTTCAGTACGACGCGGCAGGCTGCCCCAAAGTTTTCAAGGCGGCGCAGGCGGCTCTGCCAATGCACATTGGCGAAGCACGTTACAAGATGTATTTTGGTGACCCCACGATCACCACCGGCAAGAACACCAGTTCCACCTTGCCCTTTGTTGGGCCCAAGAAACTTATTTATGCCGATGGGCGCAGTACTGACAACGCCGCAACCGTCGAGTATGAGGACTGGGAAAACGTAGCGGCCGCACGCAATGTGCATTTCCTGTGGCCCAGCGGGGAATTGATGAACGACACGGCCGAGGGTTATATCGATGACTTCCATTTCCTGACCCCCACCGGCAATCTGGATCTGCAGGTGTTGTACCTCTCGATCACCGACGGCAGCGTGGTGCCGTTTGCGGCTGCGGCCATTCTGCTCAATCCCTAGACCCACCGCGGGGTCGGGCTGTTACCGGCCCTCTTTCGAACAGCGCAAGTGCTAAGCTCCTTGGTTGAATTGAACCAACTGGAGACCCCCATGCCTGGCCTTTTGCCCCACATTGACCCCGATGGGTTGCTCGAATTTTCTGTGGTCTACACCGACCGGGCACTTAACCACATGTCGCAACGCTTCCAGGGCGTGATGAAGGATATTTCGTCCATCCTGAAAGAGGTTTACAACGCCCGGTCGGCCATCCTCGTCCCCGGCAGTGGCACCTTTGGCATGGAAGCGGTGGCGCGCCAATTTGCCACCGACAAGAAAACCCTGGTCATCCGCAACGGCTGGTTCAGCTACCGCTGGACACAGATTTTTGACATGGGCCGCATCCCCAGCGCATCCACGGTGTTGAAGGCCCGCCGTTTGGGTGAAGGCAAACAGGCGCCATGGATTCCGTGCCCGGTCGACGAGGTCGTTGCGGCGATAACACGGGACAAACCCGATGTGGTCTTTGCGCCCCACGTCGAAACCGCCGCCGGCATGATCTTGCCCGACGATTACCTGCGCGCCGTCAGCGACGCCGTGCATACCGTGGGCGGCTTGATGGTGCTGGACTGCATTGCCTCCGGCGCCATGTGGGTGGACATGCAAGCCACTGGCGTCGACGTGTTGGTGAGCGCACCGCAAAAAGGCTGGAGCGGCTCACCGTGTTGCGCCATGGTGATGCTCAGCGAACGTGCCCGCACCGCCATTGACGGCACCACCAGCACCAGCTTTGCTTGCGACCTGAAGAAATGGCTACAGATCATGGAAGCTTATGAAGGCGGTGGCCACATGTACCACGCCACCATGCCAACCGATGCACTAACCCGCCTGCGCGAGGTCATGCAGGAGACGCGCAACTATGGTTTCGAGAAAGTGCGTGCCGAGCAGATCGAACTGGGCACCAAAGTGCGTGCGTTGTTCGAAAGCAAGGGCATTGTGAGTGTGGCCGCAGACGGCTTCAAAGCACCCGGCGTGGTGGTGAGTTACACCGAAGACCCAGGCCTGCAATCGAGCAAGAAGTTCTTGGCGCAAGGTTTGCAGACGGCGGCGGGCGTGCCCTTGCAGTGTGATGAACCCTCTGATTTCAGCAGTTTCCGCGTGGGCCTGTTCGGCCTGGAGAAACTGCACAACGTGGACCGCACCGTGGCACAGCTGGAATCTGCGCTGGAACACATCCTGCCCCGATAGCGCTGCCACCATGCACGCCCACGATACGCTTCCGGCCTTTTTGACAAAAATCTGCGACCGTTCGGACTTGGCCCACCGGCTGGCGGGTCTGCCACGCCCTTGGGTATTCACCAACGGGGTTTTTGATGTGTTGCACCGCGGTCATGTGGTGTACCTGGCGCAAGCGCGGGACCTGGGTGGCAGCCTGATTGTTGCACTCAACACCGACGCCTCGGTGCGGCGCTTGGGCAAAGGCGATGACCGGCCACTGAACCAGGAAATGGACCGGGCCATTGTGATGGCCAGCCAGGCGTCGGTCAGCCTGGTGACCTGGTTTGACGAGGACACCCCGGTTCAATTGATTGCGCAGATTCGCCCTGACGTCCTCGTCAAAGGCGGCGACTACGACATGGAAAAACTGCCGGAAACCGCGCTGATGCAGACCTGGGGCGGAACCGCGCTGGCACTGCCATTTGTTGCCGGTTATTCAACCACGGCCTTGCTTCAGAAGATTCGCGCCCAATAAGCCCTACGCCGGAGAGTCCAGCGCCATGGGCGAGGCCTCAAACACCGCCGCCCACAATGCCAAACCGGCGGCGCGTTCAGACTGCACCACGTCCGGCTCCACCTGGGTTGGCTCTTCGTTGAGGCGGGCGCGGTGTTGAATTTGTCGCAAGACTCTGTAGGCTGTGGCCGCGTTTTCACCAACCGGTGCGGGCAACAGACCACACGCCTGGGCACGCCATAACAAGGCGATATTGCCGACATTGGCCAACAACTCCGGATGCCTGCAACCCTGTGACAGCACCAGATACTGCACAGCGAACTCGACATCCACCATCCCGCCGGGGCTGTGTTTGACGTCGAACGCTTCACCCCGAATCGGGTGCGCCGCACGGACCTTGGTACGCATACTGCCAATTTCTTCGCGCAAGCCTTCACAGTCGCGTTCCGCCCCGATGACGGCTTCGCGCACCGCATCGAAACGCGCGCGCAGTGCCGCATCACCCAGAACACAGCGGGCCCGCGTCATGGCCTGGTGCTCCCAGGTCCAGGCCGTATTGCTGCCCCGCTGCTGCTGGTAGTCGGAGTAGGCTTTGAAACTGGTCACCAGCAGCCCCGAGTTTCCATTCGGTCGCAAGGCCGTATCGATTTCGTACAGGTCCGCTTCGCCGGTCTTGACGGTCAGCCAATTGATGAGCTTGCGCACCAGGGCGCCATAGACTTCGCCGGCTCGTTCGTCGTCATCGTCGTAAACAAACACAATGTCCAGGTCACTGCCGTAGCCCAACTCTTTGCCACCCAGCTTGCCATAGGCAATGATGCCAAATTGGCAGTTTGGGCGGTGGCGGTTCTTCAAACGCTCCCAGCACCAACGCGTGGTGATGCACAACACGGCCTCGGCCAAGGCGCTGAGGTCATCGGCCACCTGCTCTACCGTTAGTCGGCCTTCCACATCACGCGCCAGGATGCGAAACACCTCCGCATGGTGCGCACGCCGGAGCAGGTTCAACAGGTTTTCGTCGTCGTCTTCGGCACTGCCTTTGAGTGCATGGTGTCGGCGCTCCAGTTCCTGCTCAAACTCGGCCGGGTCGAACCGTTCCTCAAACATGGCGTTACCCGCCAATTCGTCGATCACGCCGGGGTGTTTCAGCAGGTAACGTGCGGGCCAACGCGCGGCGCCCAACATATGCAACAAGCGCTGGTGCACATTGGGCCGCTCCAGCAACAGGGCAAGATAACTTTCGCGGCGCAGCAGGGGCTCGATCCAGTCGGCCAATCGCACTGCCGCTTCCTCGGTGACCTTGCCCTCACCGACCCACTGGGAGGTGCGTGACACCAGCCGTGAAAGCCGGATGCGCGACTCCTCACGCAGAGCCAACACACGCGGGTGCTCGCGCCAGCTGGACACACGGTCCCGGAGTTTCCCGCTCAGCTGGGCCAAAAGCTCGTCAAAGTCACTCGTGACTGGCGTCACCGCGGCACCGCCACAACCCTTGCATTCCTTGTGCGCGCCACCGAGCAGCGCGTCAAACTCCTGGGCTACCAATTCACGGTGGGAATCGAGTTCGTGCAAAAAGGCGCAGGTCCCGGCAAAACCCATGGTCGTGGCAATCCATTCCAGATCGGCATCGGCGGTTGGCAACACATGGGTTTGCTGGTCGTCCAGGTACTGGATGCGGTGCTCCACCTGCCGCAGAAACACATAAGAGCAGGCCAGTGCATCGGCAGTCGCCTGCGGCATCAGACCGGCGACAGCCAGCTTTTGCAAGGCACTTTGGGTCGGCCGGGTCCGCAATTCGGGAAACTGCCCCCCGCGAACCACTTGAAGCAGCTGGACCGTGAACTCGATCTCGCGGATACCGCCCCGTGACAGTTTCACGTCATTGGCACGCTCCGGCTTGCCCGCGCTGCGTTTGGTGGCGTGTTCGCGGATCTGGCGGTGCAACACCCGCAGGGAGTCAAACACGTTGTAGTCCAGGTAGCGGCGAAACACAAACGGCACCACCACGCTGCGCAAACCTTGGGCGCAAGCCGAATGGATGGCTTGTGTTGGAGCGACCACGCGGCTCTTGAGCCAGGCAAACCGCTCCCACTCCCGACCCTGGACATGAAAGTATTCCTCCAGCGCGCCCAGGGACACCACGGGTGGCCCGGAGTTGCCATTGGGGCGCAAAGCCAGATCGACCCGAAACACAAAACCGTGTTCGGTGGTATCCCCCACCAGGGCGAAGATGGCGCGCACCATCTTGCCAACGTATTCCTGGTTCGATACCTTGCCACGACCGTCGGCATTGCCCGCCGTTTCACCATCCTGGTCGTAGATATAGATCAGGTCAATGTCGCTGGATACATTCAACTCGCGGGCACCGAGCTTGCCCATGCCAACGATGCACAGGTCGGCGCGGGTGCCCTGCGGGCCAAGCGGCGCTCCGTGGATCAGATCCAGGGACCTTGCACTCTCATTGCAGGCAATGTCCAGCGCAAATTCAGCCAGCTCCGTCATCGCCCCGGTGATAGTCTGCAGTGACGCGCTTTCATTGCAGTCAAGACACACCAGGCGCTCAACCACCAGTTGCCGCACCGTGCGCAACGCACTACCAATATCGGACCCGTTGGCGCACAGGGTTTCAAAAAGCGCCTGCATGGTTTGCCGGGTAGGAACTCCAGACTCCATTTGATCCAACTGCGAGGCGTAGCGCCGACGGATACGTTGCCCAAAACGCGACCCCGCAGCAAGGTCCGGGTACCCATTGCGGGTCATAATTCCTGACATGGTGTTCCGATATCGATGACTGAAATGATTCCAAACCCTTCGCCTCTGCTCAGGGCGAGTGCATTTGCCGTGCGTGCAGCGTTTTGGTTGGTGGCGTCAGCGTGGATGGTGTTGATCATGGTCTGGGGTGCGCTGCATTTTGTGATTGTGCCGCGAATCGCAGAATTTCGTCCGACGCTGGAGCAGCAGGCCTCCCGGTTGCTGGGGATCCCGGTGCGCATTGGCAACATCGTGGCACGTTCCAACGGGGTGATCCCGTCGCTGGAACTCACCGATGTCCGCCTGCTGGACACCCAGGGACGCGAAGCCCTGAAGTTGCCCACGGTACTGGCGGCCTTGTCGGCACGGTCCATCATGGGACTGGGGTTCGAACAATTGACTATCGACCGTCCAGAACTGGACGTACGCCGGGCAAAAGACGGAAGCATCTGGGTGGCCGGACTGCCCCTGACCCAGGCCGACAGCACCGACAACGATGCCGCAGAGTGGGTCTTTTCCCAGCCTGAACTGGTGATTCGCCAGGGCCGGGTCAATTGGACCGATGAAAAGCGTGGCACGCCGTCATTGGCGTTGACCGACGTGGACTGGGTGTTGCGCAACCAGCACCGCACCCATGCCATGCGCCTGGACGCCAGTCCGCCAGAGCATTGGGGTGGCCGCCTCAGTCTGTCCGGCATCTTCAAACAACCGCTGCTGTCGCGCCGTGCCAGCCTGTGGCGCGAATGGGAAGGGCAACTCTATGCCGATTTCCAGCAAGTGGATCTGGCAGAGTTGCGCCGTTATGCCGACCTTGGAGTTGATCTGGCGCAGGGGGCGGGATCGCTGCGGGCCTGGGTGGAAGTGGTGCGCGGCGCAGTGAAAGGTGCGACGGCTGACTTGGCACTGGATGGCGTCACGGTGACCCTCAGTCCGAAATTGGAGCCTTTGGACCTGCGCGGAATCACTGGCCGCCTGGGCGCCAAGCTGCTGAATGGTGGACTGGAGTTCTCCACACAGGCCTTGCAATTTGAAACCCATGACGGGCTGCGCTGGCCGGGTGGCAACGTGCGCCTGTCACTTTTTCAAGGCGATGCGCGCCAGTTGGCACGTGGCGAAATACAGGCAGACCGCCTGGATCTGGCCGCCATGCGCCAAATTGCGCAGCGCCTGCCGTTGGGTGAGGCTGTGCACACCACGCTGGCCCGCCTGGCCCCCAAGGGGCTTGTAGAAAAGCTCCAGGGCAGTTGGAGCGGACCGCTGGAGGGGCCGGATCGGTTTGCGGCGAAAGGGCGCGTTGTTCAGTTGGACATCGCGTCCCAGACGGGCGCAACCGGTTCCAAGCCGGGTATCCACGGGGCTGATGTTGATTTTGATGTCACGCAGACCGGTGGCCGGGCCACCATTGCCATCAAGGGCGGAGGCCTTGATGCGCCGGGAATTTTTGCTGAGCCCCGGCTGGTATTCGACCAGCTGAGTACCGACGTCCAGTGGAAATCAGAAGGCAGCCAAATCAGTCTGACCTTGCCGAACCTGCGCTTTAGCAATGCCGATGCCCAGGGCGAAGCCCAGTTGAAATGGCAATCGGTGAGCGGCGCCAAACCGGCAGGAGGCCCCGGTCTATTGGACCTGAAGGGCAGCCTGAGCCGCGCGGACGGTGCGCGTGTGCACCGCTATTTGCCGCTGGGCCTGGACCGGGAAGCCCGTGACTATGTGCGTGATGCCGTGATCGCCGGCAGGGCTACGGACGTGAAGTTCAAGGTCAAAGGCAACCTCAGCGACTTTCCCTTCAACCGGTCCAAACAGGGCGAGTTCCGCATTTCGGCCGACGTGACGGATGCAACGCTGGCCTATGTGCCTTCAGCCCTGCTGCCCAAGGACAGTCCGCAATGGCCCGCCTTGGTGCAGTTGGCGGGCGAATTGGTCATCGACAACACCAGTTTGCAGGTGCGGGGAGCCCGCGCCGTTGTCGCTGGCGCACCCGATTTGCGCATTTCCAAGACCGATACGGTGATCGACCACTTATACGACGGGGCCACGGTGACCGTCAATGCCGAGGCACAGGGACCGCTGACAGAGCTGTTGGGAGTGGTCAACACATCGCCACTGCGGATTCTGATGAACAAGGCACTGGATCGCGCCGCCGTGACCGGCGCGGCAGACTACCGGTTCAAACTGGTCGTTCCGATAGCCGCCGCGGAGCGAACCACCGTGCGGGGCGTGATCACCCTGCCGGGTAACGATTTACAAGTGACCCCGGAAACGCCCCGCCTGGCGCGGGCACGCGGCAGCATTGCATTTTCGGAAACTGGGTTTTCTGTGACGGGCGCTCAGGCGCGGGCACTTGGCGGTGATGTGCGCATCGAGGGTGGCCTGACGTCACAGGCGCCGGGTCTGCCGCTGGCTGCAGGCAAAACCGCTGCGCCCCAGTTCTTGCGCCTGCAGGGTAACGCCAGTGCCGAGGGCCTGCGCCAGGCGCGCGAGTTGGGCTTTGCGGCCCGCCTGGCCCATTACGCAACCGGTTCAGCCAGCTACACCGCCACGCTGGGCATACGCGGTGGTGTTTCGGAATTGATGGTCAGCAGCAACTTGGTGGGTATGGAGCTCACCTTGCCGGCACCGTTTACCAAAACCGCGGACGCTGCCTTGCCCTTGCGCCTGGAGACATCCGCCATACGGGCATCCCTTGTCCCGGCAGGTGACGGTAGCGTACGCCCACAAGATCAGTTGCAGTTCGACGTCGGCAAGCTGGTGAATATTGTGTATGTCCGCGATGTATCAGGCACCGACGCCCGGGCTTTGAAGGGCTCGATTGCCGTGGGGCTGGCGCCGGATGAAGTAGCCCCACTACCGGCGGAAGGGGTAGTCGCCAATGTCAACCTGGCGCAGATCGATGTGGACGCATGGTCCGAGGTGTTGTCGCGTGCTGCCGGGACCGCCCTTGCGGCTACTAGCGTTCCCGGCGAGGGCGCACCGGTCAGCATGGGGTATCTCCCCACCAGCATGGCCATGCGCGCCAACGAGATCACCGTGTCCGGCAGAAAGCTGCACAAGGTCGTCCTGGGTGGCAGTCGTGAGAACCTGCTGTGGCGCGCCAACCTGGACGCAACGGAAATGAATGGTTATGTCGAGTACCGGCAGCCGTCAGGCTCGGCGGATGGGCGACTGCACGCACGCTTGTCGCGCCTGGCGGTGGCGCAGAACACAGCCCAGGACGTGGAAAGCGTGTTGGATGAACAACCGGCCGGTATCCCGGCGCTGGACATTGTGGTGGAAGATCTGGAGCTCAGAGGCAAGAAGCTGGGCCGCATTGAGATCGATGCCGTCAACTTGGGCGCAACCGCAGCTGCGGCCGCCCGCGATATGCCACGCGAATGGCGCTTGAACCGCTTCAACATTTCGACCCCGGAGGCGTCACTGGTGGCCAGCGGCAACTGGACCAACATTGCCGGCCAATCGCCGGTGGTGCCGGGCCGCAGCATCAAGGAACGCCGCCGTACCGTGATGAATTTCAAACTCGACATCAACGACTCGGGTGAACTGCTCAAACGTTTCGGCATGGTGGGTGTTGTACGCAAGGGTGCCGGAACGGTCAAGGGCCAGGTCGCCTGGCTGGGCTCCCCCATCACGTTGGACTACCCCAGCATGACCGGCAACTTCAACATTGACGTGGAGGCCGGTCAATTCCTGAAAGCCGACCCCGGCATTGCCAAGCTGCTTGGCGTCTTGAGCCTGCAGGCCCTGCCCCGCCGACTGCTGCTGGACTTCCGGGACGTGTTCAGTGAAGGATTTGCGTTTGACTTCCTGCGCGGTGATGTCAGCATCACGCAGGGCATTGCGTACACCAACAACCTGCAAATGAAAGGTGTCAATGCCGCCGTGCTGATGGAAGGCCAGGCCGACATCGCGCGTGAAACACAGAGTATCAAAGTGGTCGTGGTGCCAGAAATCAACGCCGGCAGCGCATCGCTGCTGGCGTCTTACATCAACCCAGTGATTGGCTTGAGCACGTTTCTGGCACAGTTGATACTGCGCCGCCCGTTGATCGAAGCCGCAACGCAGGAATTCCTGGTGGACGGCACCTGGGTCGACCCGCGAGTCACCAAGGTTGAACACAAACCCGCTGCCCCACCACCCGCTATCCAGGAATCCAAATGAAAGTCGCTGCCATCCAGATGGTCTCCACCGACGTGTTGGGCGACAACCTGCGCCAAGCCCGTCAACTGTTAGAGCAGGCCGCCCAGTCGGGCGCCGAACTGGCCGTTCTGCCCGAGTACTTTTGCCTGATCGGTCAACGCGATGGTGACAAGTTGGCGATTCAGGAAGCTTTTGGCAAGGGGCCCATCCAGCAGTTTCTGGCGGACGCCGCACGCGAGTTGGGGTTGTGGCTGGTAGGCGGCACCCTGCCGCTGTCGGCAACACACGCCGATCATGTCTACAACAGCTCCCTGGTCTTTGATCCGGCCGGCACCTGTGTGGCGCGTTACGACAAGATCCATCTGTTCCAGTTTGACAATGGCCTGGAGTCTTACGATGAATCCCGGGTGCTGGAGAGGGGTGTATTGCCGACCCGGTTTGCCTTGCCGTCGCTTGATGGCCACCTGTGGCACATCGGTTTGAGTGTGTGTTACGACTTGCGGTTTGCCGAGTTGTACCGCGGCTATGCCAAGGAGGGTGTGGACCTGATCCTGGTGCCCAGCGCCTTCACCCACACCACCGGCCAGGCCCACTGGGAGGTGTTGTTGCGCGCCCGCGCCATTGAAAACCTGGCCTTTGTCGCCGCCGCTGCCCAGGGCGGCGTGCACCCCAATGGCCGCCAGACCTGGGGCCAGTCTGTGTTGATTGATCCCTGGGGCAAGGTCCTTGCCGAACAGGCCCTGGGGCCAGGAGTGGTCTGTGCCGAGTTGAACGCCCAAACGCTACACGCGCGGCGCTCCCAACTGCCGGCTTTGCAACACCGCGTGTTGTGACGGTAACCACCTTTGATTCGCAGATTGCTACTATTTTTATAGCTATCTACGCATATTCCACGAGGGCTAATGCTTGTTTTCATCTATAGATTTTGCTGGCAGTGGCTCTGGCGTATCGGCGGTATCAGCCGTATTGGCATCCGGGAGTTCCCCATTTTTTCGCCCCGAAAACATGGTCCACCAGATGATTCCCATCAGTATTAATCCGGCGCCCAGTGCCTCCAGCAATAGCAATGTCATGAAGCGGTTCCTGTCGTGTGTTTGTGTTGCCCTGGTCGTCATCGGGCTCGTGGCTTGCGGCAGCGCTCCGCTCACCCCGGCGGGCCGCCCGGCACCCGGGCAAACCGGAAGTGTACGGTCAACACCCACGGACGCTGCCGCAATCATCAGCCAGGCCAAAGGCCGCTGGGTGCCCGCGGCATGGTCCGATTTGCCCGGCTTCGCAGACGACAGCTTGTTCGAGGCCTGGAACGCCTGGATCAAGAGCTGCGAACGCGCAATCGCTGTGATGGCCAGTATTTGCCCCGAAGTGCGACGCCTGAGTATTGGCAGCCCGCAGGACCAGAGGGCATGGATGCAGGAGCGCCTGCAGCCCTTTCGGGTGGAATCGGTGCAAGGTGAGGCGACCGGTCTGCTGACGTCCTACTTTGAGCCGGTTCTCGAAGCCAGCCGCGTGCCGACCAACGGCTTTACCGTTCCGCTGTACCAGCCCCCCGCTGGCCTAGCGCAACGCAAACCGTGGTTTAGCCGACAGGAGATCGACACCCTGCCCGAGGCCCAGGCGGCGCTGCAGGGCCGGGCTATTGCGTACCTGGCCGATCCGATTGACGCGCTGGTGCTGCAGATCCAGGGCTCCGGGCGCATCCGCATCACCCAACCCGACGGCGGCCAACGCTGGGTGCGCCTGGCCTATGCCGGTACCAATGATCAGCCGTATCGCAGTGTCGGGCGTTGGTTGCTGGACCAGGGTCTGATCAAAGACGCATCCTGGCCCGGCATCAAGGCATGGTTGGCGCAGAACCCGCAGCGCCAGCAGGAATTGTTATGGAGCAATCCGCGTGTTGTTTTTTTCAGGGAGGAACCCATCACGGGTGCAGACTCCAATGAAGGGCCTCGCGGAGCCCAAGGTGTGGCATTAACGCCGGGGCGCTCGATTGCCGTCGATCCGGGCAGCATTCCTTACGGCACGCCGGTCTGGTTGGCCTCCCGCGGTCCGCAGGTCAACCTGGAAAAACTGGTACTAGCCCAGGACACCGGCAGCGCCATCACCGGGGCGGTGCGGGCCGATTATTTTGCAGGCTGGGGCTTTGATGCCGGGGAGTTGGCCGGCCGCTTGCGCCAGGCTTTGCAGATGTGGGTGTTGTGGCCAAAACCAGCCCAATGACGTCCCTACTCCCACCCCACCCCAAACCGGTGCTCGCAACAGGGCAATCGCATCTAAATTTGTAGCTCCCAAGAGCGAGTCACCAGAAGGAATATGGGCCGTGAGCGGGCAAACTACGGAGTATCGAAACAAGCCGTAGTCCCCCTGATGAGCATTTCAAAATAGCTGCAGCCCCTTGGGCGGGGCTCAAGACGGTGGCCATGGTGCGTAGAACGCGCCGGGTGGGCGGCAAAATCAGCACAGAAGACAGCTACTACCTCAGTAGTTTGGCATTGAGTACCGGTGCCCAAGTATTGGCCCGGGCGGTGTGTAGCCGCTGGTCGGTGGAGAACGAATTGCGCTGGTCATTGGACGTGGGCTTCAGGGAGGATGACTGCCAAGTTCGCAAGGACAACGCACCAGCGAACTTGGCGTGTGTGCGGCGCATGGCGCTGACCCCGCTCAAGCAGGAAACGGGCAAGAAGCTGGGCATTCAAGGCAAGCGCCGACGTGCGGGCTGGGACACGCACTAACTAGAGGGCCAAAATGCTTAAGGATTTTGGTGGAATGCCTCTCGCGGCGGCGGACGGCGTGGCTTTCGTTCTCCGGCGCGCGTCGCGGGCGGTCCGGGTTGGTTTGCGGGCTCTGCTGCGTCAACCCCTTGGCTTGTGCGCACACTCTGTGGCAGCCGCGAGTGCGGCCCACGCCCGAAAGCCCCACCGCCCGCCTTGGGTGTGGGGCTTGGTTGCGATGGAGGCAATTCCCGGTTCAGTTTAGGTAGAGTAGAGATGTGGCGCGGTGGCGGTAGGTCTGGCATATCTGTTTGCCG
>ERZ724520.709-NODE-709-length-17710-cov-4.441971_pt1 | contig 17710 bp, 18 predicted proteins | sample MGYA00376053_ERZ724520 | MGnify/ENA primary metagenome ERZ724520 (study PRJEB28724, sample SAMN07190886) | activated sludge metagenome | isolation source: activated sludge of sewage treatment plant in Hong Hong | place: USA: Christiansburg, Virginia | collected...
CATATAAAATGGACGTTTTCATAGTTGATGGTTTTGTGGTTTTGAATTAAAATTTGTTATATAATTTTTTTATTTTGTTAGATAATATTATCTATAATAAGCATATTGTCTAACGTTGTTTTGTGGTGAATTTTTAAAATGCTTAATCGCTTTATTATTATTGACATTCATCATCGGCCATGCGCCACATCCAGAAGTAGTGCCTCTGCTACAAGAGACTAAGGAGATGAATAGAATGCTTACGAAGAGTAATTTTACATACTTCAGCATTTGGTTGTTAGCTGCTGCTACTTTTGTGTTGTCTGCAACGTAATTCAATGATTGATTGAAGGATACGTTTGTTGGATGAGTTGTTTTCATAGTGTTTTGTTTTAGTTGTTTTTAATTTTATTTTTTTTGTTTGATAAGTTAAAGTTGCACACCAACTATCAACAACACTTTATAGTCTTATTGAATGGCAATACTTTTGAGTAAAAGGTAAAAAAGGTTTATTTATTATTTTATTTACAAAAACAATTCTCCAATATTGTCGATGGCTCTACAATAATATTTATCCTATCTTTATACGGTTTAAATAATTAAGTAAATTTTGAATAATTATATCTTATTCAAGTTTATGAAAGGGAAATAAGAGTTCACTACCTAAATTAATAAAAAAGAAACTGTAGTTTTGAGACCATGGATCTCTTTTTTTTTATTTTTATAGTTCTGTAGTGTGAAAAAAATATGCAATTTCTAACAATGAATATCTTATTTTCAAAATAAATATTTATTTTGCATAATTATTTATTTTATTTAATACCCTTTACAACCACAATAAATAATTAAAGCATTAATCACCATTGAAAAAAACATGACATGATAAGAAACTATTTTTTTAAAGCTATTCGATTTTTATTCAGATATAATTTCTTTTGGAAACTATCACAACCAATTATAAAATTTGCAGATAATCTAAAACATCAAAAATTTTGGACAGATAGACGCGCCATAGATAAACATATAAAGCAGCAAATACTTAAAACACCAATTGTAAAAAATGGAATTTTTAAAGGCATGGTATATCCAGATTTTTTAGCTGCAGGAAGTGCTATATACCCAAAATTTATTGGCAGTTATGAGCGAGAACTTGCACCGATTTTGGAGCAAATTATTAAAGAAAAATATGATTTAATAATTGATGTAGGATGCGCAGAAGGGTACTATGCAGTAGGCTTGGCAATGCTTATGCCAAATGCAAAAGTAATAGCCTACGATACCGATCCAAGAGCAAGAGCATTATGTAAACAGATTGCTATTTTAAACAAAGCAGAAGCTGGCATTGTTTTTGAGGGGGGGGGTAACGGCAGATGAATTAGGTAATATAGATTTTAGTAACAAAAAAACGCTAATTATTAGCGATTGTGAGGGGTATGAAAAAGAACTTTTTACAATCAATAATATAGAACATCTAAAGAGTTGCGATGTTTTAATTGAAACGCATGATTTGTTTGATTTAAGCATTTCTCCATATTTGCTCAATCTATTTAAAAAAACGCACCAACCGCCTATTATAATTGCATCTTTAGATGATATTAAAAAAGCGCAAACCTATCAATACCCTGAAACACAGGGAATTGATTTAGTAACAAAAAAAATAATTTTCGGCGAAAGTCGTAAAGCGATTATGGAATGGTTATTTTTTAAAAGTAGTTAATTAGTCAAATAAACATCTATCTAATATTTTTTTAGCTTTTAACAGATTCAGATTGTATCATTGCTGAATTCAAAAGAAAACAACATTTAAATTATTTCAATTACATCTAAAATTTATTTTTATGAAATCAGTGAAATTTATTTTATTTCTATGCCTTTTTTCAGTAATGTATAAATCAGCTTTTACCCAAGCCGTAGTTAATACCTCTACAAGCTACAATTATGCCGATATTAATATTAACTCATTTCCCATAGATCGCACAGGCGCAACAACAACTAATTATGAGACTGATTATTTATTTTCTGGCTTATATATTTGCCAAAAAATAGCAAGTACAATAAAAATTATCCAATATTCATATTTAATCCTTTTCCTACCCTTACTTGGAATACATATCCCAAATCATTTACAATAAACAATCCGACAACAAATGTTCCATTCTTTAACATTACTATTAGTGATTATTGTAAATCGAGCCCAGGATTACCAAACTTTAATTATCGAATGGTATTTGTTCGTCCTTATACAACTTCGCCATCAACTAACAAACTAAGAACAATTATCATAAACAATGGAATTGGTAGCGACATATCAAATTGGGCAAATTTATACCACATGGGGCTTCATGACTTTATTATGAGAGGATATGCAGTGGCATATATTGAAAATGCATCTTCTAATTTATCATCAAGATATGATTGGTATTATAATTCTGATTTTGTATTACATGGTTGTTCAACATCTGATGTTACAAAGATGGCATATTCATCTACGCAATCAGCTATTGCTGCCGCAAAGTATTTAGCAGGTAAAGAAAATGAATACGGAGTTGATAAAAATCAAATTTATGCTATTGGACATAGTTATGGTTCTGGTGGTATTTACGGACTTGCTTATGCGAAACAAACAGATTTTCCAAATATGGAAACAATGAATGTATGTACCTCCAACGGATGGACACAACCGTTTGGTAGTCTAAATAATCTTACCTTAGATAATTACAAAAATCAATCATATACATTGAAATCCATAGGGATTTGGGGAGGAGCTTTCCCAAGTCCAAATACAAACCAACTTGATATTTTCGATGTTACTGATAAAAATATACCTGCTTTTATTTTACATGGTGCTAATGATCCTAATTTGTTAGTAGCAGGTACTTCAACTTATTATAGTCTTAATGAAATAAAAAGTAAGATGATAGCTAAAACGATACCATTTGGTGGATATGTAACCTGTGACGGACAACATGAAGTAGTCACGTATAATGGTATGCCAGATAATCTATCACAAAATACAAATCTTACTTCGGGCGATGTTCAATTCATACAGAATAATAACTTTCTCAACCAATCGTATGTAAGTAAACCATATACTACCGCAGCTCAAGCATATTTTAATACACTTACTCCAACTTCACCTTTTAATACGAGTCCTAATATGTATCTATCAAAATATATATTCTTCGGAAAACAAGTGCATGATTTATGTAGAGGGACAGCATTGTTTTTTAATGTGTCAAATATTTGCTCTCCTACATCTGATATTAATGTTTGTATGAACGCAGCAAACCCAACGTTATATAATAATTTCTTACCCGCCAAAACAATATCTTTCCCATTTGCTTATCCTAATGGCACTAATGGTTTTTTTACCGCTAGTGAATGTTCTACTTTAATAAATCTAAGAAATACAAAAAATGATATTAGTAACAATAGGATTACTATGAATGAATCAGATATTAAAAGCCTACTAATACCTAATCGCCTCGATGTTTATCCAACACCAGCAAACGAGTTGGTTAATATTAGTTTCAGTTTAAAAACAACTGGAAATGTAAGGATAAATATTTATGATATTTTAGGTAAAGAAATTTCAAGTGTTATAAATAATCAATATGTTGAATCTGGACAATATACAAAAGAAATCAACATCTCAGACCTATCTAGTGGACTATATAAAATTGTATTGATTACAAGTGATGGTGAAGTAATTAATAAAAATATTGTAATAGCAAAAAGATAATTATCACCCTTTGTGCGGTTTAATGTAATGCAAATTTAAGGTGATTAATTGGTTTGTTGTTCATTTTATTCAAGGTTTGTAAAGCAGTCATCGCATATGTTTTAGATTTGATTCTAGTAAGTAATCCGATGAACGATTAAACATAGTTTTTTAAAGCATAAATTGATTGCAAAGTTGATTATTATGCATAGATTATACTTAATACATGATATACAACATTTTTTTACTTAATTATTTAAATCGCTCAAGGGGTTTATCCTATCTTTGCACAATCTTCTATGGCAGAATTGGGCACAGATATTCATAAAGCAGCAGCATTTTTAAAGCAAGGAAATCCTGTAGCTATTCCAACGGAAACAGTGTATGGGCTTGCGGCTAATGCCTTAGATGAAAAAGCCGTTCGGAAAATTTATGAAGTAAAAAATAGACCTCTACACAATCCATTAATCTTGCATTTATCAGGGAAAGAGGAACTTGATAAATACGTAAATGATATTCCTACTGTAGCACATCAATTGATAGAACATTTTTGGCCGGGACCATTAACATTATTATTACAAAAAAAGGAAACCGTTCCTGAAATAATAACACACGGTATGCCGAGAGTAGCAGTGCGTGTACCCAATCATCCTCTCACTTTAGAGTTATTAAAAAATTTATCGTTTCCATTGGCAGCTCCAAGTGCTAACCCATCAGGTTATATCAGCCCTACACAAGCGGAACATGTGCAACAACAAATAGGCACTAAGATTCCATATATTTTAGACGGTGGAAATTGCACCCAAGGGATAGAATCTACTATAGTAGGGTTTGACAATAATGAAGTAATCATTTACAGATTAGGTGCTGTTTCTATGGAAGAAATAGAAAACATTACAGGAGATGTTAGTTTTTATATCCGAGATGAAAATACACCGCAAGCACCGGGTATGCTGTTAAAACATTACTCCCCTCGTACTCCTTTTTATCTTACAGAAGATTATTTATTGACCATAAAAAATATGGAAGAAAAGAAAATTGGATTACTACTATTTAAGCAACCTGAAATAAATTTAAACATAACACAACAAGAAGTTTTATCTGTAAATGGGAATTTGAAAGAGGCTGCTTCTAATTTATATGCCGCCATGCACCGATTAGATGCTGCAAATTTAGATGTAATAATTGCCGAAAAATTTCCTGATGATGGAATTGGAAAAGCCATCAATGATAGATTAGAACGTGCGGCAGTCAGATAAAATCTTGTTGTTCTTTATTTTTGATAAAATAATAAAATCCGTTAAAACTATATTTTTTACAACAAACCTATTTATATTTACGATATTCTATTTTTTGTTTATCTACGAATGAAATATTTATCTAAAATACTTTTCCTATACCTGCTAATTGGTGCATCAGCATTATTTGCTACACACAATAGAGCAGGAGAAATTACATACGAGCACGTTTCTGGATTTACCTACAAATTTACCATTACAACCTACACAAAAGTCAGTGGAGTTAGTGCAGATGCCGATAGAGATAAATTAGGTATTGCATGGGGAGATGGTACTTTTGATTCACTTCCTCGATTAGCTGAAATATATTTAGGAGCAGACATCAAACAAAATAAATACATAGGTATTCATACCTATTCCGGTCCTTTCACTTATGTTGTTGGCGTATCTGACCCTAATCGGATTGATAATATTATCAATATCAATAACTCGGTGAATACATTGTTTTATTTAGAAGATACCGTGAGAATTTTAGACCCAAATATTATCGGTTACAACAACTCGCCCCTATTGCTGAATCCTCCAATTGAATATGGAAATGTGGGTCAAATATTTACACACAATCCAAATGCTTACGATCCGGATGGAGATAGTTTATCATACAGTATTTCTTCACCATTACAAGCGAGTGGCATTCCTGTGAGTGGCTACTCTCCTCCTAATTTAATTGCTCCTGGCCCTAACAATCAAATCAGTATTAACCAACGAACAGGAGAATTAGTTTGGAATGCACCACAAGTAGCCGGAATTTATAATATTGTTATATTAATAAAAGAATATAGAAATGGAATTCTTATCGGCACTGTGATTCGCGATTTACAAATTGTAATAGACGCTACTGTAAACAAACCACCACAATTAAATATTCCATTGCAAATATGTCGAGTTGTAGGCGATTCTATAATTCTAAATGCGTCGGCTTCTGATCCGAACTTTACGGATAAAGTAAGTATTGCAGCCAATGGGGCACCTTTTATTGTTGCTCCTCATCCGGCAACTTTTATTGCTTCGGCACCTGCAAACCCAACCAGTGGTATTTTTACATGGAAAACTTCTTGCGAGCATCTTACAAAAAATGACTACCTCGTTGTATTCAATGCTATAGATGATTTTCAATCACCTCCATTAACAGATTCTAAAACATTAACTATCCGATTACTGGCACCGCCACCAAAAAACTTAAGCAGCATCTTAAATATTGCTACTAAAACAGTTCAACTAAAATGGGATAGTTTATATACGTGTGCCAACAATGCGAAGTTTCAAGGATTTTCTGTGTGGCGAAAAAAAGGTTGTAATAGCATTTTAGACACTTGCAATGCCGATTTAGCAACGATGGGATATGAAAAAATTGGTACTACAAAAAACTATTCATTTATTGACAACACTGTTCGTTCGGGAAATCAATACAGCTACAGAGTAGTAGCTGATTTTGGCGACAAGACGAATGCTAATTTAATCTTGAATAGATTTTCAGGATTACCATCTATAGAAGCATGCGTTATTATTCCGGCAGATATTCCAATTATCTACAATGTGGATGTACGTACCACCCATGAAACCTCTGGACAGATTTATGTGGAGTGGTCTAAGCCATTTGCAAATAAATTAGACACTATAATTAATCATGGTCCATATCGAATGGAACTATATCGAGCTATCGGAAAAAATGGAACAAATTATACTTTAGTAAAAAGTGTTACTGCTGCAACTTTCTCGGATATTACAGATACCACCTTTTTAGACAATGGATTAAATACTGTTTTAAATTCTTATAATTATCGTTTAGTATTTTACGCCAGAAGCAACGATAGCTTGGGAAGTAGTGAGTTAGCCTCATCCGTTTATCTAACAATAGCTCCTGCTTATGAATCACTAAATTTATTATGGGAATACAATGTACCATGGTCCAATAATTCTTTTGTTGTATTCAGAAAATTACCAGGAAGCAATTCTTATGACTCTTTAACTACGGTGTTTGCACCATTTTATAAAGACATAAATTTAAAAAATGACAGTTTGTATTGTTATAAAATAAAGGCTATTGGCAGTTATTCTATTGCGGGCTTAAAAACGCCATTGATTAATTACTCACAAGAAGTTTGCGCCAAACCGAGCGATACCACATTGCCTTGTACGCCCAAATTAACGGTGTCTAATTTTTGTACGGATAGCAAATTAGACACTTCTGAATATGTCAATTATTTAAACTGGACATTCAATCAAAACAATAGTTGCATTACAGAGGATATTTCTAAAATAAGGATTTTTTATGCAGCAACCTCTGCCGATTCTCTTCAACAAATTGATAGTATTTTGGGAAATACTTTTAATAATTACACCCACAAATTAGACAACAAAAGTCTTGTAGGATGCTATGCTGTACAGGCAGTTAGAGAAAACGGTAACAGTAGTATATTATCTAATAAAGTATGTGTGGAAAATTGTCCATTATATAATTTACCCAATACATTCACGCCAAACGGCGATGGACACAATGATTTATTTACGCCTATTTATCCATATCGTTTTGTGGTTAAAATTGATATGAAAATATATAACCGTTGGGGAAATTTAGTATTTGAAACCAATAATCCGGATATTAATTGGAATGGAAGTGATTACAAAACGGGAAAACCATTATATACCGGCGTGTATTATTATGTTTGTGATGTATATTATAAAACTATTGACGGCATACAAAAAACTAAAAAACCATTGAGTGGTTACATTCAATTATTTAGAGAATAAAATTAAAAACAAGTCAAAACTATCATGTTTACAGGAATAGTAGAAGAAATTGGCGAGATAAGCAATATCCAAAAAGAAGGGTCAAATATTCATTTTACCATAAAAAGTAAACTATCAAAATCGCTAAAGATAGATCAAAGTGTTGCGCACAATGGAGTTTGCTTAACAGTTATAAAAAAAACAACTACCTCTTACGCTGTAACGGCTATAAAAGAAACATTAGATATTACTACATTAGAAAAATTGCAAACGGGCACTAAAATTAACTTGGAAAGAGCCATGCAGGCAGGCGCTCGCTTAGACGGGCACATGGTGCAAGGACATGTAGATCAAACGGCTACCATTACTAAAATTACTCCTAAGAATGGCAGTTGGGATGTTCATTTTGAATTTGATGCCACACCAAAATTTTCTTTGGTCAATAAAGGTTCCGTTTGTATAGACGGCACCAGCCTTACGGTAGTACAATCCAAAGGAAAAAAATTTCAGGTATCTATTATTCCTTACACTTTCGAACATACTATTTTTTCTACTTATAAAATTGGAACTCAAGTAAATATTGAATTCGATATTATTGGTAAATATGTGGAACGACTGATGAAGTTGCACAAAAAATAAACAAATAAAACACAAAAAAAATATCCCCAATCGAGTGACCGATTAGGGATATTTTTTTTTAAAAATAAAATAACAAATTCGTATTCAGCTACCGTAAGACAACCAATATTCAAATCTACATTTAGAAAGAAAATATGGTAGCCAATAGCAATCTGTACTGTAAATTACTGCCTCCACCAGACTTGCTCACATATACTTTTTGGTCGGCATAATCAATCCTAAATTCTGGAACTACTCTTAAAAAATCGCTGATAGTAATATTTCCTGTGAGTGTCAAATCAAGAAAATGTTTTGCCGGAAGCGGTAACGTATAAGCGTCTCCAGCATTTGAATAACCTACTCTTGCGCCAATTCTAAAATTTTCTTTAATGCTATATTGTCCATATAAATATGTAATAAAATTTTGAGAATGTGTGGCATTGTCTTTTCTTTCCTGTTTATATCTAAACCGATGCCATGCAAAATCCAATGCCAATGTACCTTTCCCCTTTTTGCCCAGCGTTGCCGTTCCTGTAAATCCTAAAGAAGATTTATAATTTTTATAGGAAGCAGTAGTATCGCTCCTGTCGGATTGATTGCCACCAACCCAGTTTAAGTATCCGCTTACTTTATCACCGGTATATCCTACTTGTGCCCCAACAAATTTATTTCTATCATTATCGCCTTTATGGTCAGTATCATCAAAAAGACCTACTAAAAAATTCATTTTATTTTTAGTGAAATTTGCTTTAAACCCAGTGTGATAAAAAGGACCGTTTTGAAACCCTAAAGAAGTAGAATAATGAAAATTATTTTGTGGTTCAATTACTTCATAACCAAAAAATGTACTGAAATTTCCTAAGGTAAACTTCAACCAATCCACCGGAGCGTACGTCATATACAGCTGTTTGATAGCAATAGTAGAATTAGAGTATAATGTGTTATTAGCTACATCTGCTCTCGGTCCAAATCCAACATCTGCCATAAATCCAATTTTTTTAAATTCTTTTGATAACATAATATTTATCATTCCCAATTGAAACGAGTTTGCCTTAGAAGGAAACGATTCATTCAAAACTTCATTTGTTTGTTTAGGAACAAAATTAGTTTGAACATAAGCATCTACCGAGCCTGAGAAATTTAAGGGTAATTTTGATTGCCATTTATCAATTTTTTCTCCTAAAGTAGATTTTACAGAATCATCTGTACTTTTTGCAGCTGCACTAAACGATAATAAAAATCCAAGTGCGTATAATATGATAGTATTTTTCATAAGTATTATGTTTTATTTTTAAAAAATAAGAATCGAAAGGACATAGGAATAGCTAATAGAAAAGATAGTATTTCATTTCTATTTAAAATTATACACACTTCAAGGGAGGTTCAAGGTGTATGCTCACACCTTGAACCAGCAACTTAACGGGAAGAGTATCTTATAGATTTATTTGAGATTGCACATAACTTTCTCCGTGTTGAGTAATATCCAACCCAAGTTCTTCCTCTTCTTTAGATACACGAATGGGATCAATAAGATTGGTAATATAATAAAGTGCATAAGAACCGAAAAAGGCAAATGATGAAACACCCACTAAACCCACAATATGATGTGTGAATGTTTTTGTTTGACCATAAGCTAAACCCCAATCGGTAATACCTGTACCATAATCTGCGGCGAAAACACCGGTAAGCACCATACCAACCATTCCACCTACACCATGACAAGGAAATACATCTAAAGTATCATCTAAAGTAGATTTATTTTTGAAATGAACGGCAAAGTTAGAAACAGCTGCCGCAATAGCTCCAACGGCAATACTCTCACCAACATTTACAAATCCGCAAGCAGGTGTAATAGCCACCAAACCTACTACTGCACCCACGCAAGCACCTATGGAAGAAATTTTTTGTCCTCTCATAGCATCAATTAGCACCCATGCCACCATAGCAGAGGCAGCAGCCGTATTGGTAGTTGCGAATGCGTTGGCAGCTTTTGCATTTACACCTAATGCAGAACCTGCATTAAATCCAAACCATCCAAACCATAGCAAACCAGTACCGATTATAACAAAAGGAATGTTTGCATATTCATGCGTGCGTTCGCTTTCTGTTCGTGGTCCCAAAAACATAGCTCCTGCCAAAGCTGCAAATCCAGCCGACATGTGCACAACCGTTCCTCCAGCAAAATCTAAAATTCCATATTTATACAACAATCCATCTGGATGCCATGTCATGTGGCAAATGGGAGCATAAATAAAGACGAAGAAAAGAATACTAAAAGTAAGATAGCCTGAAAATTTTACTCTCTGAGCAAAAGAGCCAGTAATTAACGCCGGAGTAATAATTGCAAATTTCAATTGAAACATGGCAAATAATACAAACGGAATAGAGGAAGAGAATAATTCATTAGGTTTCAATCCTACTCCTTGAAACATTTTAAATGTAAGTGGATTTCCTATGATACCTCCAATATCATCACCAAAGCATAAGCTAAATCCAAATACTACCCAGACTATGCTTATTAAGCCTAGCATAAAAACACTCTGAAAAACAGTAGAGATGATATTTTTGCTATTAGCCATTCCTCCGTAAAAAAAACCGAGAGCGGGTGTCATAATCAATACCAAGGCAGCGGCTACAAGCATCCATGCCGTATCGCCGGTATTTATATTACCTGCTTCTTTTCCGGTTAGAATTTGACCGGGATCTGCTGCCCCGGCAATTACTACCAACAAAAATATTATTGCTGGTATTAGATACTTTTTTCTCATTGCCATAATCGTAAAATTTAAAAGGTTATTAATTGATTGTTCAAAATAATGAAAATATTTTTGCATTATTTCACACTTTTTAGTTAAATAAACATTAAACAAGCAAAAATTATTCAATTATTTTAATTAAAACATCTCGAAACACAACAGAAATGCATTTTTTTTGAATAATTTGGAAATACTTAGTGAGAAATAGAAAATTTTGTGAAAATATTTAGAAAATTTACAAAACACGTATTACATTGATATGAGAACCCGAAAATTGGATTGCATGTCACTATTCATAGGTAGCATGAAATAATCAGTCTGTCTATTTTTAGGTTTTATTGCAAAGGAGTTACGTAATTATCGTATTCTACCATGCTTTATAGTGTTATTTTTAGGGGAAACACCACAGGGCATAAAAAAATGAGGCGGTGTCAAAAGAAAAAGGAAGGCTCTGAGGTTTTAAAATTCTAAATTTTCTCAGATAGGTGTCCAAATAAAAAAGAGGCTGTTTCGTATTATGATACAGCCTCTTTAACGTTTTCTATTTTACTAAAGGATTTAAAATGTAAAAATCCTTGTTTCTATGCGACTTATTTAGAAAGTACTTCTGCCACCGTTTTGCCGATGAATGCAGGTGAATCTACTACATGAATACCACATTCGCCCATTATTTTCATTTTTGCTGCTGCTGTATCATTTGCACCGCCAACGATGGCGCCAGCATGTCCCATTCTTCTTCCTTTAGGGGCTGTTTGTCCTGCAATAAAACCAATTACAGGTTTCTTCAGGTTGTCTTTAATCCAATATGCAGCATCTACTTCCATCGTTCCGCCAATTTCGCCAATCATTACTATGGCATCTGTTTCGGGGTCATCCATAAATAAGGCGACTGCATCTTTAGTAGAAGTACCAATAATTGGGTCTCCACCAATGCCAATAGCAGTTGAAACACCATACCCTGCTTTTACTACTTGGTCGGCGGCTTCATACGTCAATGTACCGGATTTTGAGACAATACCGATTTTCCCTTTTTTAAAAACAAAGCCTGGCATTATGCCTATTTTTGCTTCATCTGCCGTGATGATACCTGGACAATTGGGCCCAATCATTCGCACGCCTTTTGAGGTAACATAATTTTTGGCTTTTATCATATCTTGCACTGGAATACCTTCGGTAATCGTTACGATTAATTTAATTCCGGCATCAGCAGCTTCCATTATGGCATCGGCAGCAAAAGCAGGTGGAACAAAAATAATGGAAACATCTGCACCAGTTGTTTTAACTGCGTTTTCTACTGTATTAAACACTGGTTTGTCCAAATGAGTAGTTCCTTCTTTACCGGGTGTTACACCGCCTACTACATTGGTTCCGTATTCTATCATTTGGGATGCATGGAAGGTGCCTTCTTTTCCGGTAAATCCTTGCACTACTACTTTTGAGTTTTTATTAACTAAGATGCTCATTTTATTTAGATATTTTAGATAAATCTTCTATAATTTTTTGATGTCTTACATCCCGGGCTTCTTTCAAAAAGTCAGATGCGAATATAAAATTTATTAATTCTTTGTTGTCTGTTTCAAAAAGTGAATGTTTTGTTCCTTCCCAGTGTTTATTGCCTTCGTGTAGAAATAAGATTTTATCTCCATTGGTAATTACACTATTCATGTCATGTGTATTAGTAATGGTGGTAATTTTATATTCTTCCGTAATTTCCATAATTAATTCATCAATTACAATGGATGTTTGAGGGTCTAATCCTGAATTGGGTTCATCGCAAAATAAATATTTAGGATTCATTACGATAGCACGAGCTATACCTGTACGTTTTTGCATACCTCCTGAGAGTTGTGAAGGATATTTTGCATTGGTATTAGGCAGATTTACTCGTTTCAATACTTCATTTACTCTATCTTTCTTATCGGACATGGGCATTTTGGTAAACATATCCAAGGGGAATCTAACGTTTTCTTCTACCGTGAGGGAGTCAAAAAGGGCTCCACCTTGAAACAACATTCCTATTTGTTTGCGAACTTCATTTTTTTCAAAAATATTCATGGCCACATAATCCTCCTGATCAAACAACACATGTCCTTCTGTGGGGGTGAGTAATCCAACAATACATTTTAATAAAACCGTTTTTCCTGAACCACTTTTGCCTATGATAAGGTTATTTTTACCTGCATCAAATACCGTAGAGATACCGTTCAACACTTGTTGTGTTCCAAAAGATTTTTTCACATCTATTACTTCTATCATCTAATCAGGTTTAATTTAATAACAACCAAGCTAATACAAAATCTGCAATCAACACCATAACACTGCTTAATACTACTGCTCTGGTGCTTGCTTTTCCAATTTCTATAGAACTACCATACGCATAAAAACCTTGATAACAAGATATAGAAGTAATCAAAAATCCAAATACGGCTGCTTTTGTGAGCATGATAAAGATATTTTTTGAAATAAAATTCATTAATATACCTTGTATAAAATCTTCTGAAGAAACATAACCTGTTAAATCACCGGCGATAGCTCCACCGGCAATACCTGTTATTGCTGAAATAACGACTAATATTGGCACCATGGTAAGGGCGGCCGCCAATTTGGGGCCAATTAAATAAGAAATAGTGTTTACTCCCATGATTTCTAAAGCATCTATTTGCTCTGTAAGGCGCATTGTTCCTAATTCTGAAGATAAGTTAGAGCCCACTTTTCCAGCTAAAATTAAGCAAGAAATAGTAGGTGCTAATTCTAAAATCATGGATTCTTTTACTACATATCCAACATAATACATCGGCACCATGGAGCCTGCTAAATTATATGCAAACTGAACGGTTGATACTGCGCCGATAAAAAATGAAATTAAAATTATTATCATTACAGAACCTACACCTATGTTGGCCATTTGCCGCAAGGTTTCTTTCCAATACATGGCTGCGCGCTCAGGTTTGGTAAAGCATCTAAAAACCATTACAACATATCTTCCTATATGAAATAAAGGACCTCCTGATGCGTGAATATATTCTGCCATTGGTGTGTATTACTTAAAAACGTGTAAAAATAGGATATTTTTAGAATATGTAAAGGATAAAAGCAAAAAGCGAAAAGAATTTATAATTTTATAGCTAAATAAATCATTAAAGATTCTTTATTTGGTATGTTAAAAATCTACTTAATATGAATATTGTTATAACAGGTGCCAGTAAAGGTATTGGAAAAGCAATAGCAGAACGATTTGCTATTGAAAACCATCGGGTTATTATTTGCTCTAGAAAGGAAGAAAATTTAAAATCTATAAAAGATAGTTTTCCTTCTATTTTAACGTTTCTGTGTGACGTTTCCATAAAGGATGAAATTCTTCGTTTTGGTGATTTTGTATTAGAAAATTTTGAGACGATTGATGTTTTAATTAATAATGCGGGCATTTTTGTTCCGGGAAAGCTAACAGAGGAAGCCGATGGGGTATTGGAAAAAACAATTGACACTAATTTATATAGTGCCTATTATTTGACACGAAAGTTAGCACCTAAATTTATAGAACAAAGGAACGGTTATATTATTAACATGTGTTCGGTGGCAAGCTTTAAAGCGTATGAAAATGGGGGTAGTTATTCTATCTCAAAATTTGCTTTATTAGGATTATCCAAAACGCTTCGGGAGGAATTAAAACCTTATGATATAAAAGTAACTGCTATTATGCCCGGTGCTACGCTAACGGATTCTTGGCAGGGAGTAGATTTGCCAGAAAATAGATTTAGCAAACCAGAAGACATAGCTGAGTTGATATATACTATTACGCATATCAGCAAACTATCTGTTGTGGAAGAATTAATTATCCGTCCGCAATTAGGTGATATATAGATTAATCTGGGTTTAAACCTACTGCACATGGTTGTGTCATTTTTGATGAATATTTTACTATATTCGCCTTTATATTTTATTGATATTTTTGACCAACCTGGCAAACATCCTTTAGCCACTACTCAATTGGGCAGAAATTATAATTACAATTAAAGTATGAAAACAAACAAAATTGTTTCTAACAACATCCCTATTTCTGTATCATTAAGTTCCACCTTAGAAGCAGAAAAAGATCAGGTGAAATTAAAATATGACAAAAAGAGGCTTATAATCATTTCGATACTTGCCATTTTTATTGCGGTATTCATCAGTATTATTGCCAAGTTATTAATTTATTTAATCGACCTAATTACGAATATTTCTTTTTATGGAAAATTTTCGATAGCAGAAGCAAGTCCGGCGGGAAATACTTTAGGGATTTGGGTAATATTTATTCCTGCTATTGGCGGAATCATTGTTGGGTTAATTGCTTTATATGGCTCCAAGGCTATCCGCGGACACGGCATTCCAGAAGCCATGGAGCAAATTCTTACCAATCAAAGTAAAATAAAACCTACCATTACATATCTGAAACCAATATCGTCTGCCATTTCTATTGGTTCTGGAGGTCCGTTTGGGGCTGAAGGTCCTATTATAGCTACCGGTGGAGCTTTAGGCTCTACGCTTGGGCAATTAGTAAAAATTTCTCATCACGAGAGAAAAATATTGCTGGCAGCAGGTGCTACTGCGGGCATGTCAGCCATCTTTGGCAGTCCTATTGCTGCTATTTTTCTTGCCATCGAATTATTGCTCTTTGAATTTTCGCCACGCTCTATTATTCCAGTTGCCTTGGCTTGTATAACTGGTGCAGCAGGGCATCATTTATTATTCGGACAAGTTCCAGTTTTCAAAATCAATACTGTACTATCCACTGCCAGCAATAGTGCATTATTTGCTTATAGTATTATAGGAATTATTATTGGTTTATTTTCCATTATCACTACAAAAATTGTATATTTTATCGAAGATAGTTTTGAAAAATTACCCATTCATTGGATGTGGTGGCCGGCATTAGGAGGAATTGCTGTTGGAATAATTGGGTATATAGAACCTAAAACATTGGGCGTTGGGTATAACAATATTACAGATATACTATCAGGAAATCTTGCACTAAATTTAATAGTATCACTTTGTGTTTTCAAATTTATTTCTTGGTCTATTTCATTAGGTAGTGGCACGTCTGGTGGCACATTAGCTCCATTGCTTACCATTGGTGGTGCTGCGGGTGCAATATTAGGTTATTTTATTACATATACATTTCCTGCTTCTGGTGTAAACATCCCTTTGGCAGCATTAGTAGGTATGGCAGCAATGTTTGCTGGTGCATCAAGAGCATTTATTACATCTATAATTTTTGCATTAGAAACTACCGGACAGGCAAATGCCCTTCTTCCTTTATTAGCTGCATGCAGTGCTTCTTATTTTGTTTCATTTTTTTTAATGGAAAATACTATTATGACAGAAAAAATAGCAAGAAGAGGCGTTAAAACTCCTGATTCTTATAAATCTGATATTTTAGAAAAGATAAATGTAGCGCAAGTAATGGATGACAATATTTTAGTGCTTAGTTCGGATAATAGTATTGAGGAAACTATTGATTGTTTAGAAAAAGCCCCCGAATATAAGAGCAATTACTACATTGTTTCAACAGAGCAAGGCGAATATTTGGGTATCATTAGTTCTTCTCAATTGTACAACAGAATGAATAAACCTGAAATAAAACTAAAAACACTGATTCAACATAAATTAATTTCAATAGAAAACAATAGAAATTTAAAAACAGCAATTGAGTTAATGGCAAATGAACACATAGATGTTCTTCCTGTATTATCCAGTGAAACGCGTTTAATTATTGGAGTACTTTCTTACTCGAATATAATCACTTGCTATAGATTAGGACAGAAGGAGTATCAACAAAATAATCCCACTATATCCTTAAAAAGAAACGGCCTAAAATTACTAGTACATGGCAAAAAAATCAAACATCTTTTTAATGCCTAATTTTTATATTACCAACAGAGATTTAAATAATTATTTTAAAATTCTCAAATAGCAAGTTGGTTGTTATATCAGGTTGTTTATGATATATTTTATATATTGTGAACTTAAAATATAATTTTATGAGCTTAAATACAAAAGGTCAAGAAGCATATAGAAGCATGGTACTTTCACCTTTTTTTAAAATTGGCATGTTAAAGGAAATGCCTATGGGAACAATTGCTGGATTAAAGATTACAGAACTCAATCAAAAACAATGCAAAGTGACTGTTCCGTACAAGCATATCAATAAAAATCCATTTAACACCACCTATTGGGCAGTTTTAGGAATGGCAGCCGAAATGACCAGTGGTGCGTTGGTACAAATGTACATACACCAACTTCAACCTTCTGTGTCTATGTTTGTAACAAATTGCACTGGAAAATTTATCAAACGTGCATTAGGCGAAACTACCTTTATATGTGATGAGGGCGAAGAAATTGCAGCAATTATTCAAAAAGCAATAGATACCAATAAACCTCAAACAATTATTTGTACAGCCAAAGGATATGATAAAGACGGTTCGTTACTAACAGAGTTTACTTTTGAATGGAGTTTAAAAGCAAGGGGTAAATAGTAGAATAATAAAAAAAATGAGGCTATCAAAATTGATAGCCTTATTTTACTGTGACCGCGGCACGAATCGAACGTGCGACCGACTGCTTAGAAG
>ERZ724520.714-NODE-714-length-17662-cov-4.469813_pt1 | contig 17662 bp, 16 predicted proteins | sample MGYA00376053_ERZ724520 | MGnify/ENA primary metagenome ERZ724520 (study PRJEB28724, sample SAMN07190886) | activated sludge metagenome | isolation source: activated sludge of sewage treatment plant in Hong Hong | place: USA: Christiansburg, Virginia | collected...
TTTGTTGTTTATAGGCTTTATCAAATTCTACATAATATTTACCCACTAAGTGGTCGCCTTTCATATTAGAGGTTTCTGGAGTTTCGTTATTTCCAAATAATTTCCAAGCAATCATACTTTTACAAATATGAATACCACGGTCGTTTATTAAGTTAACCTTAACAACATCATGTCCTTGGGTTTGAATAATATTAGCAACCGAAACACCTAATAAATTATTACGTATATGTCCAAGGTGTAAAGGCTTATTAGTGTTAGGCGATGAATACTCTAACATGATTTGTTTCCCTGAGCTTTTAGCAGGTTTAATACCATAATTTGTTTGAGAAGAAATGGATTTAAATTCGTTTAACCAAAATGTGTTAGATAAAGAAAAGTTTAAAAACCCCTTTACAACGTTAAAATTGGTAATATTTGAATTTTGTTTTAAAAGCATTTCTCCAATTAATTGCCCAGTGTTTTCGGGTGTAGTTTTAGCTGCTTTTATGTAAGGGAATGTTACTAAGGTGTAATCTCCTTCAAATTCTTTTTTTGTTTTTTGTAATACAATTGATTCGGGCGTTGTGGTTAATTCAAATAATTGATTTACAACTGCCGAAATGGTTTCAGATAAATAAGCTTCGATGTTCATGCCTTAAAAATACAAAAATTTAATTTTATATTTACTTCATGATAATAGATTTAAGAAGTGACACAGTTACCGTTCCAAGTAAAGGAATGTTAGAGGCTATGATGAGCGCAAAAGTTGGTGATGATGTATTTGCCGAAGACCCTACAGTTATTGAATTAGAAAAAAAATGTGCTTCATTATTTAATAAAGAAGCAGGTTTATTTTGCCCTAGTGGCACCATGACAAATCAAATTGCCATTAAATGCCACACTCAACCAGGAGATGAGTTATTATGCGATGTAAATGCACATATTTATAATTACGAAGGAGGAGGAATTTCCTTTAATTCAGGTGTACAAGCTAAATTATTGCAAGGAGATAGAGGTAGAATTAAAGCCCAGCAAATTGCCGATAATATTAATGGAAATTATGATTGGCTTACAAAAACATCATTAGTATGTTTGGAAAATACTGTGAATAGAGCAGGAGGGAGTTATTATACCGTAAACCAAATAAATGAAATTAAACACATTTGTAAAGAAAATGGCTTGGCTTTTCATTTAGATGGAGCGCGAATTTTTAATGCCTTAATTGAAACAAAAGAAACTCCGCAAGAGATAGGAAATACATTTGACTCTATTTCTGTTTGTTTATCAAAAGGATTAGGAGCTCCAGTAGGTTCGCTATTACTGGGTGATACAGCATTTATAAAAAAAGCCCGTAAAATAAGAAAAGTATTTGGTGGTGGTATGCGCCAAGCGGGTTTTTTAGCTGCTGCAGGAATTTATGCTATAGATAATAATGTTACACGATTAACAGAAGACCATAAAAGAGCAAAAGCTATTGAAACTATTTTAAAAGCTACAAATTACGTTGAAAGTATTTTACCTGTTGATACTAATATTGTAATATTTACATTAAAAGACAGCTTAAAATCAGAAGTATTTGAAAATAAATTAAAGGAACAAGGTATTAAAATGTCAGCATTTGGTAAGCAAACCATACGTTTTGTAACACATTTAGATTTTACAGATGACATGTTAATGAAATTGGAAACTGTTTTAAAGGGGATTTAGTGGTTTAAATTTGAGATATTTATTTAAATGAATTAAGTATTTTTAATTAAATTAATGCAATTAAGATAGTAATAGAAGTTAAAATTAATTATAAAAACTAAATAGTAAATGAAGTTCGGAAAGACAATTAAAATTTTTCTCATAGATGGAGATCCTAATGGACGAATGAGTTGTGAACTATCTAATTGGTCGGGAAAAGCATATAAAATACCACGAATTAAAAATTAAGGAATGTTCTGACCGAAATGATTTGACTAGCACTGGAGTTTATTTATTATTTGGAAAGAATGATGATGGTAATGATCAAGTTTATATTGGTGAAGCTGAATCAATTTTAAAAAGACTTAATCAACAACTTACACAAAAAGATTTTTGGAATGAGGCTATAATATTTATTAGTAAAGATGAAAATCTAAACAAAGCACATATTAAGTATATTGAAAATAGGCTACATGATATTGCAATAACTGCTAATCGTTATAAGGTTGATAATTCTGTTGTCCCTACTCAATCTTCAATTTCAGAATCAGATAGAGCAGAAATGGAGGAATTTATAGAATATATTAAAATGCTAGTAAATACACTTGGTCATAAAGTTTTTGATGATAAAAGAGATTTGGGGCCAAAAAAGAAACAAGATGTTTTTTATATTAAATCTGCACGAGGTGCAGATGGTCAAGGTGAACCAACATCAGATGGGTTTGTTGTATTCAAATCATCAAGAGCAGCTGCTAACATTGTAAATTCAATGACATCTAGTTTTATTGTATTAAGACAGAAACTTATTAATGATAATATTCTAACTGATAAAGGAGATTTTTTAGAATTTACCGATGATTACATTTTTAGTAGTCCTTCTACTGCGGCAGTAATGGTAATGGGGAGAAATGCAAATGGATTGACTGAATGGAAAAATAAAGAAGGGAAAACTTTAAAGGAATTTGAAGCTAGTGAAAATATCCCTAAAGTATAGGTTTTTTTGTGTTTTTTAAGATTATTGTAATGATTAAGCCACAGCTGATTTCTATATTTCTACTTTTAATAGTAGTTACAATTTCTTGTAATCAGAGCCAAACGAAGGGAGAAATTTGGAATTCAAGGATTGAGAACTATAGAAAAGAATTACAAGATTCAGTAGTTAAATCTAAACCAAAATCCAATTTTAGAGATACCGTTGTAACTATTTATTTTGAAAATAAAAGTTCTTCTATTAATCCAACCGATTTCGATAGATTAAAAAACATAAATCAATTGTGGCTAAAAGATAAACTTTGGTTTATGAAAATTGTTGGTTTTACTGATACTATAGGTACTGAAAAATCAAATGATTTACTTTCAGAAAAAAGAGCCAATAAAGTGTTTAATCTAATTGAAAAGCATCATAAAATTAAAAGAGAAATAGTATATCTTGAATGGCTTGGAGAATCGGAGGATGTATATGACTTACATTTTCAACCAACTCATCCTCATCAAAATTGTGTAGATATTTGGTTGGAAATTAAATGTGACAAGTAATTTTTAATCCTAGTTTTGGTTTAAATCCTATTTTATATTTCATTTTAACATTTCCATTTATTAATAACATTCTACTGTTTAAAATGGTGTAAAAACCTTGTAAAAGGTAAGGGCAAATTTATTTACTTCGGTAAAAAAAGTATGCGAGTTCATTTAATAGCAATAGGAGGCAGTGCCATGCATAATATGGCTTTGGCCTTACACGAAAAAGGATTTATTGTTACCGGAAGTGACGATGAAATTAATGAACCTTCTAAATCGCGCTTAAAAAATGCTGGTATTTTACCCGAACAAATTGGCTGGTTTCCCGAAAAATTAGTTCAAGGAATTGATGCTGTAATTTTAGGAATGCATGCTCGCGAAGATAATCCTGAACTTATAAGAGCTAAAGAACTTGGACTTAAAATATATTCATACCCTGAGTATATTTATGAAGCTACTAAAGATAAAATAAGAGTTGTTATTGGTGGTAGTCATGGTAAAACTACTATTACTGCCATGATTTTACATGTGTTGAATTTTCATAAAAAAGACACTGATTTTTTAGTTGGTGCTCAATTAGAAGGATTTAAAACCATGGTGAAATTAACCAATGAGGCGCCTATTGCAATTATTGAAGGCGATGAATATTTAGCTTCTCCTATTGATAGACGACCAAAGTTTCATTTATACAAACCTAATATTGCAATTTTAAGTGGTATTGCTTGGGATCATATCAATGTTTTTCCAACCTTTGAAAATTATGTAAATCAATTTGAAATTTTTGTTAACCTCATTGAACCCAATGGCTCGCTGATTTATTGTAATGAGGATTTAGAATTACAAAAAGTTGCCTCAAAATCTGGAATGGCTAATCACATTACTAAAGAAGCTTATTCTATTCCTAACCATTATATTAATGCAAATGGTGTAACCTTTTTAAAAACAGAAAAAGGCGATGTTCCATTGCAAATTTTCGGTAACCATAATTTAATGAATTTAAACGGAGCTCGTTTGGTTTGTAATAAATTAGGACTTACTAATGAACAATTTTACGAAGCAATACAAAATTTTAAAGGTGCCGCTAAACGTTTAGAATTAGTAAGTAAAACAGATAATTTTAATTTTTATAAAGATTTTGCCCATTCGCCTTCTAAACTAAAAGCAACTACACAAGCTGTTAAACAACAATTTACTAATCGCCATATATTAGCATGTATGGAATTACATACCTTTAGTAGCTTAAACGAAGCGTTTTTAGCAGAATACAAAGGGTCTATGAAAGATGCTGATGAGGCAATTGTTTATTTTAATCCGCATACCATTGCACACAAAAAATTAAAAGAAATAACTACAGAGCAAGTTTTGCAATACTTTGATACTCCAAATTTAAAAGTTTATACAAATAGCCAAGAATTAGTTTCTTATTTAAAATCAAAATCATTAGCAAATTCGGTATTATTAATGATGAGTTCAGGGAATTTTGATGGAATTGATTTTAATGAATTGTCAACGCAACTTAACACAAACTAATTTTGCCAAAAGTACTACGAATAATAAACAGATTTAATATTGGAGGAATAACTTATAACGTAAGTTACTTATCTAAATATTTAGCACCTGAATACGAAACAATGCTTGTGGGTGGACCAGAAGAGGAGGGAGAAGACAGTTCTTTGTTTATTCCTGAAAGTTTAGGATTAAACCCAATTGTTTTAAATCAATTTCAACGTGAAATTAATTTTAAATCCGACTACGCAGCGTATAAAGAAATAAAAAAAATAATTAAAGAATTTAAGCCAGATATAGTTCATACACACGCTTCAAAAGCTGGAGCTATTGGTCGCTTGGCAGCAAGTAGTTGCAAGGTTCCTGTAATTATACACACTTTTCATGGGCATGTATTTCATTCTTATTTTGGGAAATTAAAAACTAATTTTTATAAAGTTATAGAACGCTACTTAGCAAAAAAATCAACAGCAATTATAGCAATCAGTAATTTGCAAAAACAAGAATTATCCGAAGTATTTAAAATTGCACCAAAAGAAAAAATTCATGTTGTTCCTCTAGGTTTCGATTTAACAAAATTCACAGTAAATAAAGAGGAGAATAGAAAAGAATTTCGCCAAAAATATAATTTATCTGAAAATCAACTAGCCATTGGTATAATTGGTAGATTGGCTCCAATAAAAAATCATCAACTTTTTATTGAGTCGATTTCTTATTTAAAACAAAATAACATTACTAATTTCAAAGCCTTTATTATTGGTGATGGTGAAACAAAGCAGCAAATAAAAGAGTTTTGTGTTCAAAATAAGGTTTCATTTTCAGAAAACCCTAAAGATGAGGCAGATGTAATATTTACTTCATGGATTACTAACATTGATTTTGCTTTGCATGGACTCGATATTGTTGCTTTAACCTCCTTAAATGAAGGAACACCAGTGAGTATAATTGAAGCGCAAGCGGCAGGTAAATTTGTAGTTTCTACAAATGTTGGAGGTATAAAAGATGTTTTGCACCCAAATTGCGGTTATTTATCAGAAGTTAATGATAAAATGGCTTTTTTTGATAATTTGTTAAAGGCCTGTAAAAATGAACCAAAAATGTATGAAGATGGCATAAATTGGGCACTTTCAAAATATAGTTATACAAGACTAGTAGACGATATGAGGCAAATATATGCTCAATTATTAAAAAGAGCATGATTTTTGTTATTAGCAGATAAATATTAACTTTGATTCATAAATTAAACCTATGCGATTTTATAAATACTTTCTATTTTTTCTTACTGTTTTTGCATTTTCATCATGTAAAGTATTTAGATCGAACTTAATGCTTAAAACGCCTCATGATTACACTTATGATAAAATTGCCGATTCTATTATTAAGCAAAGTTATCGTATTGAAAGCAATGATATTGTACAAGTACGTATTTTCTCAAACGATGGATTCAAAATTATAGATTTAGCAAATTCTTCAGCCAATTTTAATAGAGTTGATTTTGATTATTTAGTTGATAGAGATGGTACTGCTAAATTGCCTTTAGTTGGTAGAATTAAGTTGTCTGGCTTAACAATACCTGAGGCTGAATCTTATTTAGAGCAAGTGTATACCGAATTTTATGTAAAACCCTTTGTAACTGCAAAAGTAATTAATAAACGTGTGATAGTTTTTCCAGGAAATGGTGGTAAAGCACAAGTGTTAAATTTGCAAAATGGTAATACAACCGTAATTGAAGCCCTTGCGCTAACCGGTGGTATTCAAGAAGATGGAAAGGCATACAAAGTGAAGTTAATTAGAAATGATGGAACCAATAAACCTAAAGTATTCTTAATGGATTTATCAAAAATTGATGGTATTAATGTTGGAAATTCTGTGGTAATGGCGAATGATATTATTTATGTGGAACCACGATATAGATTTGCTAAAACATTGGTAACAGAAATTGCCCCTATTTTAACATTATTGTCATCTACAGTTATTATTTATTCTTTATTTATAAAAAAATAAGTTGCTACATCCTCAGTCAGAAAATACAATTGATAGTTACAGAGATCGAGTTTCTAAGTTTAGTAATGAATTAGATTTAGGTTTGGTGATTTATATAATTAAGAAAAGTATTTGGATTGTACTTTTTTTATTTGTTTTAAGTTTTGGTTTGGCATTTATTTATTTAAGATATAGTCAACCTATTTATCAAGCATCTTCTGTAATTCAAATAAATGATGGTGAACAGGCAAATCAAATATTGCAGATTAACCAAATTGATGGAGGAGGAAATAAAATAGCTGAGGCAATAGAACAAATCAGATCTAAAATTTTCCTTAAAAAAGTAATTCAAAATTCTGAAGTTCAAATTAGTTATTTTAATGAAGGTACCTTCAAAAACAATGAGCTTTATAAATCATCACCGTATTTTGTTAAATTTAATGTAAAGAATAATGCAATTTATGGAACTAAGATATACATTAGATTCTCATCGCTTACCAAAGGTAAAATAACTTTTTTTGCTGGTGGTAAAAACAATGTAATTCCATTTAATACCAATACTGTTTTAAATTCACCATTTTTTGATTTAAGTTTTTCATTAAATTCCGAATTAGAATCTGGTCAAATAAAGAGCTTGTTATTAGCAGAAAACAAGTCTTATTTTATTCTGAAAAACCAAGATGATGTAACTGCCGAATTACAATCAAAGCTTGAAATAAAATTATTAAGTGATGCCGCTAAAACTATTTTAGTAACTGTTAAAGACATTAATGCACTTAAAGCTAAAGATTTAGTTAATTTGGTTTCAGAAGAGTATTTAAAATACGATGTTGAACGTAAAAGTGAGAGTTCAAAAAGTATTTTAACATTTATTGATGATCAATTAAAATTGGTTTATGATGCTCTAAAAGTTTCAGAAAATAATTTGCAAAATTTCAGAAAAGAGAATAATTATTCTGATAAAAATGAAGTTGTTACTGCTGATTTAATGCGATTAACAAATATTGAAGATCAAATGCTTAAAATTGAATTGGAAGAAAAGCTTTTAGCAGAGGTTCAGGCAAATATTAATAAGAATAAAAGCATAGATACTTACCAGTTAATATCATTAATAGCTGGTACTGAAGATGAATCTACTATACGAGAATACACTACAAAAATCCAGCAATTATTAGTTGAAAAAGAAAATTTACTTTACATAGCCACAACAAATAGTGAAAATATTAAACAAATTAATTTTAATATCGAAACTCAAAAACGATTATTAATTGAAGCTATTAATGCTGTTAGGTTAAAGTATAAATCAAAATACTCTAATTTAATGCAAAAATCATCAGAGTATAAGAATAAAACTGTTCGCGAACCAGATGAAGATATGGAACATGCTCGTTTAATGCGTTTATTTAGCATTAGCGAAAAGTACTATACTATGTTATTGGAACGTAAAACCGAATTCTCAATTTCTAAAGCAGGTTTTGTTTCTCAAAATGTAATTTTAGAAAAAGCAATTAATGCTGGGGCAAAAGTTTCGCCAAATAGCAAAAATGCTATTCTTATTGCTATTTTATCTGCTTTAGTTATTTCATTACTTATTGTATTTATTAGGTATTTCTTACACGATACCATTTCAACTTTAAATGAAATCACTAAGCAATTACATACTTCAGTAGCGGTTTTAGGTATTGTACCAAAATATGTTAGTGATGTACCTGTTTCACAATTAGTTGTAGATAAAAATCCAAAAGCCCAAATTTCTGAGGCTTTTAGAAGTATACGTTCAAACTTAAATTTTATAAATAATAAACCAGGTCCAAAAATTATAGCAATTACATCTTCAATTTCTGGTGAAGGTAAAACCTTTGTTTGTCTTAATATTGCTGGTATTTTGGCATATACAGGTAAGAAAATTATTTTGCTTGATTTAGATATGCGAAAACCTAAAATCCATAAAGGATTTGGTGTAAGTAACGATGTTGGTATGAGTACTATTTTAACAGGAATGACTCCAGTAGAAGAATGCATTAAACATAGCCATTTTCCAAATTTGGATTATATTACTGCTGGCCCCATACCTCCAAATCCATCAGAATTAATTATAGACAATATGCTGGATGTATTAATAGAAGAATTAAAAAAGACTTACGATTATATTGTTTTTGATAATCCCCCAATTGGTTTGGTAACTGATGGTATTACTACAATTCAAAAGGCCGATTTTCCAATTTATGTTTTTAGATCTGATTATTCTAAAAAAGCTTTTATTCAAATATTAGATAAATTAATAAACGAAGGAAATATTAAAAATTTAGGTATTATTTTAAATGGTGTTGATACATCTAGAAGTGCATATGGTTATAAATATGGTTATGGCTATGGCTATGGAAACACTTATGGAGGTGGGTATTATGAAGAAGATAAAGTAAATAATAAATCAAGTAAAATTAAACTATGGAAATCATAGAAACTAAAATAAAAGATCTATATATTATTAAACCAAAAGTATTTGCTGATGCTAGAGGTTATTTTTTTGAAAGTTATAATAAGGATGCATTTACTAAACAAGGTATTCCTGTTGAGTTTGTTCAAGATAATCAATCACTTTCAAATAAAGGAGTTTTAAGAGGATTACATTTTCAAGCACCTCCATTTGCTCAAGGTAAATTAGTAAGAGTAATAAAGGGTTCGGTTTTAGATGTTGCTGTTGATATAAGAAAAAATTCGCCAACCTATGGGCAACATGTAAGTGTTGAACTTACTGAAGAAAATAAAACCATGTTTTTTATTCCTCCAGGTTTTGCTCATGGTTTTGCAACTATAGAAGACAACACAATTTTTTCTTATAAATGTACACAAACATATAATAAAGAATCTGAGGGTACATTATTATGGAATGATACTGAATTGGCAATAAATTGGATACTTGAAAACCCACTATTATCTGAAAAAGATAAAGTTGGAACATGTTTAAAAGAATTTATTAGTCCTTTTTAATGAATTATTTCCAAAATAACACCTTATTATTTGTAATACTTGCTTTAACCATTGCATTTGTATTTTCGTTTTTAATAAATTTAATTTTATTAAAATTTTCACAAAATTTAGGTTCAAGAAATAATCCTGTTAAAGAAATTAGATGGAATGCAACTTCTAAACCATCGGTAGGTGGTATATCATTTTTTGTGATTTTCCTAATTACGTTTATAATTTTAAACATTATTAATAATATTGTTCCGCTACATTTTAGTAATTTAAAAATTGTTGGTGTGTTAACTGTTTGTACAATGGCTTTTTTAATGGGATTAGCTGATGATGCATATAACACAAAGCCTTTATTGAAATTTATAGTGCAATTAGTTTGTGGTCTTATATTATATTTTACCAACACGAAAATTTCTATTTTTTCTTCAGAGGCATTAAATTTTTCGTTTACACTTTTTTGGATAATTGGGTTAATGAATTCAATCAATATGCTTGATAATATGGATGCAATTACTACTACTGTATCAATAGTAATTTTGTTTTTTGTAATTGCATTAAACTTACAATTGAATTCAATTTTCAATGCCGTCTCTATTTTAAGTATTGGAACCTTAGGTGCATTGTTGGGCTTTTTAATTTATAATTGGCATCCTGCTAAAATGTTTATGGGTGATACTGGGAGCCAGTTTTTGGGAGTGTTTTTAGCTGTAATTGGAATTGATTATTGTTGGAATTCAGTTGCTCTTGTTGGAAATTCAGTTGTTAGTTTTAATGGTGTTATAATTGGGTTTGTAGTTACTGCGGCTGTATTTATATTACCTTTAGTAGATACTGCAACCGTTTTTATAAACAGAATTAAAAGTGGTAGATCTCCATTTATTGGTGGCAAAGACCATACTACACATCACTTATTTTTTAAAGGAATAACAGAAAAACGAATTGCAATTTTGTTTTTTGCTTTGCAATTTATAGGTGTAGGTTTAGCCTTTAAATTAATTACTAACTACAGCATTTTTATGCTAATTAGTACCATAACATATTGTTGTTTGGTATTTGTAACTTTATATTTAAATACAGTTATAAAAAGAAAGTGATACATTCTTTTCAAATACTTAAAAAATGGTGGTTCAAAATAATAGATTTTAAAAAAATCCTATTGTTAATGGTGTTTTGGTCCATCATAATTAATCTATCAAGTATTTCTGTTTATAAAATTAGAAATTCATTTCTTGATTATGAAAACACTAATTTTGAAGTACTTGGTTTGAACCTTCCTGCAAATTTATCTTTTGCAGGAGAAAAAGTTCCTTTAAATGATTTTGAAATTAAAGAAAATTTAGAGAAAGAATTTTTTGGAAATAAATCTTGGAAAAGTTCTTCACTTCTGTTGTTCAATAAAGCAAAAAAATGGTTTCCATTAATAGAATCAATATTGGCAAAAGAAGGTGTTCCTGATGATTTTAAATATGTAGCAGTCATAGAAAGTCATTTGTCAAATGTAATTTCTCCTATGGGAGCTGCTGGTTTTTGGCAAATTATGCCAAATACAGCGCAAGGTTATGGATTGATTATAAATAATGATGTAGATGAACGTTACGATATTGAAAAATCTACCATAGCTGCATGTAAGCATTTTAAAGAAGGATATGCCTATTTTAAAAATTGGACACTATCTGCTGCTGCATATAATGTTGGGATTGGCGGTATTCAAAACGCCTTAAAAAAACAAAACACTACAAATTATTACGATTTATTATTAAATAATGAAACGGGAAGTTTTATTTATAGAATATTAGCATTCAAAACTTTATTATCAAACCCAAAACATTTTGGAATAAATAATAAATTAAATAACACTGCAACTTTTCCTAAATTTAAAATTGTAAGAGTTGATTCCTCCATTACAAACTTACATGCTTTTGCAAAGCACCTTGAAACTAATGTAGTTACTTTAAAAACATTTAATGCATGGTTAGTTGGTGATAAATTATCAAATCCTGAAAAACATTTGTATGAGTTTAAGATTCCAAAAAATAAAAATATTGATTTAAGTAATTATTTCGACGATGTGTTTCCTCAAAAAAATCAAATAGATACAAATGTAAAAGTATTAGCGATTGACACTATTTTGAATGTTAAAGACACTTTAAAAATGCACTTAAACTAATTTTATTTGTATAATTTTTGAATTTGAGGATTGTACTCTAAATCTGTTGTCAAGTCTAAATCCAACTATCCAAACTATTTCACCTTTGCTTTCCAAAATCCAAACTTCTTCCTTTTCAAATTTTGATAGTTTTTGGTCTTTAAAATAATCACTTAATTTTTTAAAACCGCTCATTCCAAAAGGTTGAAACTTATCTCCATTTTTCCATTTCCTTAGTTTTAATGGAAATAATGTATCACTATATTGTATGAAAATTTCGTTTTTATTTGAAGAATATTCAGTGTCACTTACCTCATTAATTTGCAATGCAATTGGTAAATGAGATGTGTTATTTATAGAAGTTATAACAAATTCGTCTTCTGTAATATTTAGTGTTTTTTCTTTTACTATAATATATTTTCTATCAATGGTTAATTGGTGAGTGGCAGATTCGAATTGTTTGCCAATAATACCATCATTCAATAATAAATTAGTTAATTGTTCAATTTGTGAGGCTTTAAAGTTTTTTTCATGCAACCATTCAAATAATAAGGTTTCTTTTTGAGGTTCAATTACTAATAATTGTATATCGATAAAAAGTTTTTCATTTTCAATTTTGCAAATACTTGAATATTTTGTAGCAGTAAAATTTTTAATTATTTCATACGATTGATTAAAATAATTAATAGAAGTGGTAAGGGTTTCCTCTAATATTGGATTAAGTTTTTTTAACTCAGGGATAATTTGGTGTCTTATAAAATTGCGTTTATATTTAATTTCCTGATTGCTACTATCTTCTCTGTGTTTAAGCTGATTTTTTTTTGCATAAAGTAAAATTGCTTCTTTAGTAGCAAATAATAAAGGCCTTACAATATTATTTTGTTTTTTAGGAATGCCCTTAAGTCCTTTAATTCCAGTACCTCTTATTAGATTTACAAATAAGGTTTCTACATTATCATTAGCATGATGTGCCGTTAAAACATAGTTATAGCCATGAGTTTTAATTAACGATTTAAACCAATTGTAACGCAAGGCTCTTGCTGCCATTTGAATAGATAGTTTATTTTCTTTGGCATAGGTACTTGTATTAAAATAAGTTATGTGACAATGTGCTTGTATTTGTTCAGCATAGTTTTTACAAAATTCTGTGTCCTCATTAGCCTCAGTTCCTCTTAGTTGAAAGTTGCAATGTGCTAAATCAAATGTATATCCTAATTTATGTAAAAGATCAGATAAAACAATAGAATCAATACCTCCACTAAAAGCTACTAGCAATTTATCAGCTTTGCTAAATAAATCATTTTTATGTATGTTTACTTCAAATTGTTTAAGCACAAACAAATCTACATTTATTATAGCAAAAGTAAAATTTAAAACTAGTGCATTTTAATTAAAATAAAATGGTTTATAGAATTAAAATAAGCTTGAAATCATGATTATAAAAAATAGTTTTTTTGTTAATAATTAGATACTTTTGATAGATAAAACCAAAAAAAATGGACCCACGATTAGCTGCCTTTGAACGATTATTGAACATTATGGATGATTTGAGAGCTAAATGCCCTTGGGATCAAAAACAAACTATGGAAAGTTTGCGTCATCTGACAATAGAAGAAACTTATGAGTTAAGTGATGCAATTTTAAAAGGTGATAAAAATGAAATAAAAAAAGAAATTGGTGACATTTTGCTACATCTTGTTTTTTATTCTAAAATTGGAAGTGAAACCAATGATTTTAATATTACTGATGTAATAAATTCTTTATGTGAAAAAATGATTTTTCGTCATCCTCATATTTATGGTGATGTAGAAGTGAGTGATTCTGATGAAGTTATTCAAAATTGGGAAAAATTAAAACAAAAAGAAGGAAATAAGGGTGCGCTATCAGGTGTGCCAAACAGTATGCCTTCTCTTCTAAAATCGTTGAGAATACAAGATAAAGCAAGGGCAATTGGTTTTGATTGGGAAGAACCAAATCAAGTTTGGGAAAAGGTAAAGGAAGAAATAAATGAATTGCAAGTTGAAATAGCTTATAGAGATTCAGAAAACGATAATAATGCTAAAATTGAAAATGAATTTGGTGATGTATTCTTTGCATTAATTAATTATGCAAGATTTTTAAAAGTAAATCCAGAGGATGCCTTAGAAAAAACAAATAAAAAATTTATTTCAAGATTTAATTACATGGAGAAAAAAATACTAGAACAAGGCAAAGCACTTGCAGATTGTAGTTTGGCAGAGATGGATGTATTTTGGAATGAAGCTAAAAAATTAGAGTAGTAATAATGGGATTTATTTCTAACATATCTTTGTACTTGCTTTCTAAAAAAGAAAGCCCTAAAGTTGTAAAGCAATTTTTTTCTTGGAATGAACTAAAAAATGTATTGATAATTGCCAATGATAATCAGTTAAGCGATGTGGTTGATTTTTTAAATACGTGTAGTAAACAATCCATAAAAACAAAGGTTATTGTAATTTATAACGGCAAGCCCGAAACTGCTCCAAAACCTCATTTTGAGCATACAATTATTAATAAAAAAGGTTTTTATTTTTTTCAATTAGTAAAACAAGAGGCGATAAATGAATTTTTAAATCAAAAAAATGATTTATTAATCAACTTATCTGATGAAGAAAATCTTCAAGCATTATCAATTAGTAAATTAATACCTTCATCTTGTAAAATTTCCCGATTTCAAAATCCAATTTTTGATATAACTATTGATAAAACTAATACAATTTCAGAGTACTTAAAACAAGTTGTTGTATATTTAAACATGATTAAAACAAAATAAAACTATGGCAAAAGCAATAAATTTTACTGGTACAGGTGTAGCAATAGTAACACCATTTACAAACAAAGGAGCAGTTGATTTTCCTGCACTTACAAAACTAGTAGAGCATATAATAAAGGGTAGAGTAGAGTATATAGTAGTATTAGGCACTACTGGCGAAACTGCTACTTTATCTAAAGAAGAAAAAAAGCAAGTGATAGAGCATATAGTTAAAACAACTAAAAAACGTGTTCCATTAGTGTTAGGTGTTGGCGGTAATAACACTGCAGAAATTGTTGAATCTTTAATGAAAGATGATTTATCTGATTTTTCGGCTATATTATCTGTTTCTCCATATTATAATAAACCCTCACAAGAAGGAATTTATCAGCATTACAAAACAATTGCTAAAGTAAGTCCTTTGCCAATTATATTATATAATGTACCTGGACGTACGGCTTCAAATATTGCTTGGGATACAACGATTCGTTTAGCTAACGAGTTTAAAAATATTATAGCAATAAAAGAAGCTAGCGGAAATATAGAGCAATGCATGAAAATTATTAAATACCGTCCGGATAATTTCTTAATTATTAGTGGAGATGATAATCTAACATTGCCTTTAATTGCTAGTGGTGCAGATGGTGTAATATCGGTTGTGGCTAATGCATATCCAAAAGATTTTAGTGATATGGTTCGTTCTGCTTTATTTCATGATTTAAAAACTGCACAAAAATTGCATTATAAGTTAATGGAAATTACGGAACAATTATTTGCCGATGGAAATCCTGGTGGTGTAAAAGTTGTTTTAGCAAATAAAAAAATCACGCAGTCTTATGTTCGTTTACCTTTAGTAGAACCAAACGAAGCTGTTAAGGCTAAATTGAAAAAAATTGCATATTAAAAATTAATAACCTTTTAAATTAAACATGTTACCATCAATTAAGGTAACATGTTTTTTCATTTTCTTTTGTATTACTTTAAAATGGTGTTCTTCGGTTGGACTAATTAAAGAAATAGCCTCTCCTGAAGCTTCTGCACGACCAGTTCTACCAATACGATGAACATAATCTTTTGGAGATCTTGGTAATTCATAATTGATTACATGAGGTAAAAATTTAATATCAATACCTCGAGCCATTAAATCAGTTGCCACTAGTACTTTTACTTTGCCAGCCTTAAAAAAGTTTAAAGCTTCTGTTCTTCCTTCCTGACTTTTTTTACTATGTATTGCAAAGGCGTCTATTCCATTTTGATTAAGCTTTAATGCCACGGCATCTGCTCTGTGAACCGATGAACAAAAAATAAGAACTTGTTTTATTTTTTGTTCTTTAATAATGTATCTAAGTAATGGACCCTTTTTTTCTTCTGAAATTAAATAGGCAAATTGTTTAGTTAAATCTAAGTTTTTAATTTCTTCTTCAACCTTAACAACAACCGGATTTCTTAATAAACTTTTATTAATTAAGTTTAAATCGTCGCTCAATGTTGCTGAAAACAAAAGGTTTTGACGTTTTTTTGGTAATAAAGAAAACAACTTTGCCATTTCTTCGGCAAAACCAAGATTTAGCATTTTATCAGCTTCATCTAACACCAAAATTTTTACAGCGGAAAGAGAAACAGCATTCGTAGAAATTAACTCTAATAATCTACCTGGAGTAGCCACTAAAATTTCTGTGCCTTGTAACTCTATCATTTGCGGATTTATAGAAACTCCACCATACACTGCAAGTGATTTTATTTTATTAGGTAAACTATTACCTAATACCTTAAATACTTCATTTACCTGAACAGCTAACTCACGTGTAGGAACTAATATTAATGATTTAATATGTCTGTTTTTAGATGATCCTAATGTTTGAAATTGTTGAAGTATGGGTAATACATAACTGGCAGTTTTACCTGAACCTGTTTGAGCAATTCCTAATATATCTTTACCATCTAATATTGCAGGAATAGCCTCTTTTTGAATAGGGTAGGGCTGTTCATACTTTTGTTCTCTTAATGCATTAATTAAAGCATCGCTTAATCCTAAATTAGAAAATGACATATTATTTATTCTTTTAATGATTTCAAATATACATTATAATTAAGCAGTTCTTAAAATAGATTTTTTTTAATTATATTAATTCATTTAATTACATTTGGTTATCTTAAATGTAAATTACCATTATGAACTTGTCCCTTTTAAAAACAATGTGTGCTATTCATTCGCCAAGTGGCAATGAAGTGGCTATGAAAGAATTTTTATTAGAATATATAAAAACAGAATCTAAAAACTGGAAACATAAACCTAAAGTTATTCATGGAAAAGGTTTTCAGGATAATATAATATTAATTTTTGGTAAACCACGTACTGCTATTTTTGCTCATACAGATAGTATTGGCTTTACAGTACGTTATGGGAAACAGTTAGTTAAAATTGGGGGCCCACGAATAGAAAAAGGATATGAGTTAGTTGGTAAAGATGATAAAGGAAAGTGTGAAGCAACTTTAAATGTTGTGAAAGATATGCTTGAATATAAAGCAAAACGTAATTTTGAAACAGGTACTGAGTTGGTATTTAAAGCTAATTGGAGGGAAGATAAAGAGTATGTGCAATGTTGTTATATGGATAACCGCCTTGGTGTATATAACGCTCTAAAAGTAGCAGAAACATTAAAAGATGGTGCAATTGTATTTAGCACATGGGAAGAACATGGTGGGGGAAGTGTATCTTACTTACAAAAATATTTGGTGGATAATTACAAAATTTCACAAGCCTTAATATCCGATATTTCTTGGATTTCGGATGGTGTGTTTCCAGCAAAAGGACCTGTAATTAGTATGCGTGATAGTATGATTCCACGTAGAAGTTATGTAAATAAAATAATTGAAATAGCTAAAAATAATAAGATAGCATTTCAATTAGAGGTAGAAGGCTCAGGTGGAAGTGATGCAAAAGAATTGCAAATGGCAGAAAATGTTTGGGATTGGTGCTTTGTGGGTGCAGCAGAGCAGTTTGTACATACACCAGACGAAAAAGTTCACAAAAAAGACATTGAAGGAATGGTAGAATTGTATAAGGCTTTAATGAAGGATTTGTAGGTTTGATA
>ERZ724520.718-NODE-718-length-17631-cov-6.044492_pt1 | contig 17631 bp, 11 predicted proteins | sample MGYA00376053_ERZ724520 | MGnify/ENA primary metagenome ERZ724520 (study PRJEB28724, sample SAMN07190886) | activated sludge metagenome | isolation source: activated sludge of sewage treatment plant in Hong Hong | place: USA: Christiansburg, Virginia | collected...
AATTTGCTTGTGTTAGCAATTCTGCTGGTTGTTTCGTTTGGCTATAAGGAGTATAGCGCTCACTGCCTATTGCTAAAAGCAAGGGATGCACACCTGCAGCATCTACAGCATGAACTTCTTTTACCCCAGGTAATTCATGCCTTATGGCATCTCCTGTAATTTCGTGTATTAATTGCCCAAAACTAGTATCTTCTTGTGGTGGTCTACCAACAGCCGTAAATGCCCATATAGCATCCTCACGATGGTATACTTTATGAACTTTCATTAATGGAAAATCATGCTTTAAACTATAGTAACCTAAGTGGTCACCAAAAGGACCTTCTGGTTTATTTTCGTTGGGATATACCTCACCTGTAATTACAAAATCGGCGTCTGTACTTATACAAAAACCATCTTTATAAATGTATCTAAATCTTCTTTTACCAAGTGCTCCTGCAAATGTAGCTTCACTTAACCCTTCTGGCAAGGGCATTACAGCTGCTAAAGTGTGGCTTGGTGGACCACCTATAAAAATTGATACTTTTAAAGGTTTGCCTAATTTGTTTGCTTTAGATTGATGTATGCCAATACCACGGTGCAATTGATAATGTAAGCCAATTTCTTTATTTAAAATGTAGTCATTTCCGTTGAGCTGAATACGGTACATGCCTATGTTTGCATTCATTATTCCTGGTTTATCAACGTCCTCCGTGTAAACTTGTGGTAATGTTACAAAAGCACCGCCATCTTTTTCCCAATGTGTAATTAATGGTAATTTATCTATGGTTGTTTCTTTAAATAATACAGGCTTTGAAAACGGATTTTTTAATGGCAATGCAGATAAAGCTGTAAAAGCTACATTGATGTATTTAAATGGATTTTTTAAACCTTTTATTGGATTGTTTTTCAAATCAATTAAGGTTTGCATTTTAGTTAAGGAATCTCTAAAAATAAATTTGCTTCGATCTAATGTTCCAAAAATATTGCTAGCACATTTAAAATCACAACCCTTAACGTTTTCAAAAAGTAAAGCAGGCCCTTGCATTTCATAAACTCTTAGTTGTATTGCAGCCATTTCTAAATAAGGATCTACTTCTTCGGTAATCCTAATTAAGTGATTGTTTTTTTCTAAGTCTTCTATGCAGTGTTTTAAACTTTTATAACCCATAACTATATAGCAAATGTAAGCTAAGAATGTTTAAGTTTTGTTATGAATTCTATTTTATTTTTTATATATTGCATAAACCTAATTATCTATTTATGTTGGATAAGCCTATAGTAAATATTAAACAACCCTGCCATGAAAATTGGAATAGTATGACTCCTCAAGGCAATGGTAGGTTTTGCAAAAGTTGTGATAAAGTTGTAATAGATTTTACAGATAAAACACCAGCTGAAATTTCGGAGGCACTATTACAACATGGGGCCAAACCACTTTGTGGAAATTATAATACATCACATGTAATTACTGATAGCAAAATTGACAAATTTGTTTGGAGCCTAAATACTAGAGGTTTTAAACGTCTTTCCTTATTTATTTTAGGAGTATTAATATTTACTGGGTGCAGAACAAGGCATACAAGGGGCATGCCTGTTGGTTATATTGAAAACGGAAGAAATTTAAATGACAATCCTACAATTGTTAATCCAAAACCCAAATATACAGATGCAGACTCCCTTGCAAAATAAACATATAGCTACAAAATGGTTTGAAGCATTTAACGAGCATAATTTAGAAAAATTACTGAGCTTATATAGTCAAACTGCACAACATTATAGTCCTAAATTAAAAATTCGTTTGCCAGAAACTCAAGGGTTAATTAAAGGAAAAGACGAATTAAGGAAATGGTGGCAAGATTCGTTTAATAGAATACCTAGTTTAAAATATGAAGTGGTTAAACTTACTGCCGATGAAAAACAAGTTTTTATGGAATACATAAGACATGCAGATGGCGACGAAGACTTAAAAGTTGGCGAAGTGTTAGAAATAGAAAACGGAGTAATTGTTTTTTCGAGGGTTTATCATGGGTAATGAACTAGTAAAAAATGATTATTTTTGTCGAAATATTACTAAAAAATGAACTATCCATGTTTACCGAAATTTAATTCAAATGCTTAAACTGGATAAACTATTTGACAATTATAAATATTAATTTAAACAAATGAAAACCATCGACAACCTAAATTTTTTAAATAAAAGAGCACTAATAAGAGTAGATTTTAACGTCCCATTAAACGAAGCTTTTGAAGTTACCGACACAACGCGCATTGTTGCCGCAATTCCAACCATAAAGAAAATAATTGAGTTAGGAGGAAGTGTTATTTTAATGTCGCATTTAGGACGACCTAAAGAGGGACCAACTAATAAATATTCATTAAAACATACAGTAAACACAATTTCTAATTTACTTGGTTTACCTGTTGATTTTGCTGATGATTGTATTGGTGAAGAAGCCTATAAAAAATCTACTGCTTTAAAACCAGGGCAAGTCTTATTATTAGAAAACTTACGTTTTTATAAGGAAGAAGAAAAAGGGGATTTAGCCTTTGCTGAAAAATTAAGTAAACATGGCGATATTTATGTAAATGATGCATTTGGAACAGCTCATCGTTCCCATGCTTCAACAGCTGTAATAGCGCAGTTTTTTGCCCCTGATTCTAAATGCCTTGGATATGTAATGGCAAATGAAGTTGCTAGTATTAATAAAGTAATAAATGGTGCTGAAGCCCCATTTACTGCTATTGTTGGTGGAGCAAAAGTTAGTGATAAGATTTTAATAATTGAGCAATTGATGAATAAAGCCAATAATATTTTAATTGGCGGTGGTATGGCATTTACATTTGTAAAAGCCATGGGAGGTAATATTGGAAAATCATTATGTGAAGATGATAAATTAGAATTAGCTAAAGAGCTCTTAAATAAAGCTAAAGCTAGAGGTGTTAATTTGTATATTCCTACAGATGCAATAATTGCAGATAATTTTGCCAATGATGCAAACACTCAGCATTGTAATATTAATCAAATTCCAGATGGTTGGATGGGATTAGACATTAGTAAAGAAACTATTACTACATATTCCGAAGTTATTAAAAACTCAAAAACCATTTTATGGAACGGACCAATGGGTGTTTTTGAGATGAGTAGCTTTGAAAATGGAACTAAAGAAGTGGCTTTTGCAATATGTGAAGCTACAAAAAAAGGTGCTTTTAGTCTTATTGGTGGGGGCGATAGTGTTGCAGCTATTAATAAATATAATTTGGCTAGCCAGGTGAGTTATGTTAGTACTGGTGGAGGCGCACTTTTAGAATACATTGAAAATGGTACTTTACCAGGTGTAAGTGCTATTGAGGGCTAAAAAATCATAATTGGCTAGTAATAAGAAAATTTAAAAAAATACATTATATTTGAACTTTAACTAAAACACAAAACATGGAATTATATTTAGACTCAGCAAACCTTAAAGAAATTGAAGAAGGTTTTAAATTAGGTTTTTTAAATGGATTAACTACTACTCCTACCTTTATGCAAAAGGAAGGAATTACAGATATTGATGGAACTATTGTAAAGTTAAGTAAAATTGTACCTGTACTTCAAATTGAAGCTTTAGGTAATACAGCTGAAGAGGTTTTGGCAGAAGCTGAGCGTCAATTAGCTTTAGGATTAGACCCTAAAAAAACTGTATTTAAAATTCCAGTTTCATTAGAAGGAGTTAGAGCTTGTAAAATGTTACGTGATAAAGGTTATTTAGTAAACGTGCATTTAGTTTACACTTTGCAACAAGCTTATATGGCTATGCAAGCTGGTGCAACTTATGTATGTCCTTTAGTAGGTCGTTTACAAGATCAAGGTCATGATGCATTAGCATTGGTTCAACAATGTGTTGATGCTGTTGATTTATATGAGTATGATACAAAAATCATGTTCTCATCTGTTCGTAATGCTGAACATGTTCGTAACGCTATAAATATTGGTGTTCACACTATTACAGTTCCATTAAAAATTATCAAACAATTAACCGAAAATAACTTTACTACTTTAGGTACCGACCAATTTATTCAAGATACTCGATTAATGATGGTTCGTGTAAAAGAAGCAATTAAAAACATTAATCCAATTGTTTCTGAAACAAGTTCTGTAACAGATGCTATTGTAAAAATGACTGAATTTGGATTTGGTGCTGTAACAGTAACTAAAGCTGACGGAAGCATTAAAGGTGTTTTCACAGATGGAAGTTTACGTAAATTAATTGGTGAAAAAGGAAGAGATATTTTAAGCAAAAACTTATCTGATTTAGAATACAGAGAGCCAATTACAATTGATGGCGGTGTTTTATTAAATGATGCGAGTGCTTTATTTAAGAAAACGAATGTAGATACTATTGTTGTAACTGATGGTGGTAAGCCAGTTGGTATGCTTGATATACAAGATATGAAGGGTTAATTGCCCTTTGTGTTTTTTGGCCTGTACCTTAAAATTAATTAGTTAAGCTATTATAATGAAAAAAATATTTCAGGTTTCTTTAGGTTTAATGTTTGTTATTACTGCAAATGCGCAAATAACAATTACAGGGTCAAATATGCCAGTTTCTGGAGATTCTGCAAGGTTTAGTTTTGCCAGACCTACTAGTGTTGGTAATTACACAATTACTGGAGCTAATTACAATTGGCATTTTGATACATTAAGGCCAATAGGGCAAGGTGTAAGGTATTTTCAACCTTCAACTTCTACGCCTTATTTTTTCTACTTTTTGCCTCCAAAATTTGGTGAAAAAACATTGGATTCAGTTCCTATCCCCTCAATTCCTGGTTTTGGAGCAGCAATTTCTATAAAAAACATTTATAGTTATTATAGAAAAACTCCAATAATTGGTACAACAACCTCTTTTGACGCAGAAGGGTTAGGCTTAACCATGACTGGTATTCCTGTTGGAGCCGATTTTGTTGATAACGATGAATTATATAACTTTCCATTGAACTATTTGGATAGAGATTCAACTCGATTTAGTTTAACTACCCCTTCAAGTACCTTAGTTCCATTTTTATACAAAAAGCATGGTTATAGAATTACTCAAGCTGATGGTTGGGGAACTATTACCACTCCTTATGGAACAGCAAATTGTTTAAGAGTAATAACAACGCAGTATTCTACAGATACAATAACCATAAATGCTCTTCCTCCAGGATTTAATAAAATTGGATTTCCAAATTTCGAAAGAAGATATCAATGGCTAACATTAGGAGAAAAAATACCGTATTTTGAAATCATAGGGACTGTAACAGGTACAAGCTTTAATCCAACACAGTATAAATATAGAGATGTAGTTAGAACTTTTGTAGGTGTAAAAGAAGAATTTGAAGCTAATATTGCTTTAAGTGTTTATCCAAATCCTTCAAATAGCCAATTTACAGTAATTATTCCCCAAAATAACCAAACTATACAGGCTGTGTTATATGATGTTCAGGGTAAAATAGTGTTAACTCAAGATTTAAAAAATAATTCTGAGGTTATTAATCAACAGCACATTAATGTGTCTTTCTTACCAAAAGGATTTTACACTTTATCATTAGTTACTCCTACCCAAAAACAAAACTTTAAAATTTCGATACAATAATTTCAAATATTCAATAATTAATTTATTTTTACGCAAAAATTCTAAAAACTAAGACCATGAGCTCTCATCACGACGACCACCAACATTCTTCAGAACCAAAAAAAGTTCAATTTAGAACACCAATGATTATGGGTATTGTTACCCTAATTGTAATTTTATTAGCACTAAGTATGTGTGATAATAAAAAACACGGATGTTGTGAAGGAGATGAAGCTGCATGTGAGAAATCGTGTGAAGGTAAATGTGAATCAGATTGCAAACATGGACATGATGGTCACGAATCTGCTGATACTGTGAACATGGAAGCATCACATACTACTTCTGTAACTGAAGATATGGAAGTAACAACTGGTACTTTAGATAGTTTAGGAAATTTCGTTTATAATACTGGCGATGTTCAAACTTCTTATTTAGCAGATGGCGCAGAGCTTATTTGTGGTAAAAATTCTACTGAAACTAGATTATGCTCTTTTTTAGGAAATGTAGAAGCTGCTGTTGATACAGTTGATAAAACAAAAGGTTGGATTTCATTAGATAGAGTTTATTTTGAAAAAGGTAAATCTGTTTTAACTAAAGAATCTGAGGCGCAAATTTTAAATATTGCAAAAATTTTAAAAGCATATCCAACTGCTACAATCAAAATTGGTGGATATACTGATAACACTGGTAGCGAAGCTGTTAATGTAAAAGTTTCTGGCGAAAGAGCGGCTATTGTTTTAAAAGCATTAGTAAAAAATGGAGTTGCAGCTAATCGTTTAAAATCTGAAGGTTACGGACCAATGCATCCAATTGCATCAAACGAAACACCAGAAGGTATGGCGCAAAACAGACGCGTAGACATTAGAGTTACTAAAAAATAGTATTACTTTTTATAAATGAAAAAGGGCTGTTATTTAACAGCCCTTTTTTTTATTTCTATTTTTCTAAAATATATTTGTTCTTCAAAACTATTATAGTGTAAAAAAGTTAAAAGTTATTGAGCTTTACTTGTTTTAAAATCAATTTTAAAATCTTTGCAAATAAGTTTAGCAACATCTCTTCCTTGATTTATAGCTACAGGTAGCCCTCCACCAGGCCTTCCCCAATGGCTAGCATAATAAAATTGTTTTAATTTTGGTAAAGTCATTTTTACAGGTGACGAAGCAATAATGTTTTCGCCTGGCAACCAGCCTTGAGCACTGCCTTGCCAATTGTTTGTATATCGTAAAACTGTTGCAGGTGTTGCAAAGTCGGTAACTTCAATGTCGTTTTTTATTCCTGGAAATTTAATTTCAAGTAACTCAATTACAGAATTCACAAATTTGGTTTTTTCTTCACGGTATTTTACACGTTCATTCTTTCTTAAATTAATCCAATAATTTCCATTGGTTGTATAAAAGCTACAAGCCATTACAGTTTTACCTTCTGGAGCCAATGTTGGATCATAATTATAAAAATGGACTTCTAACCTGTCCCAAGTTGTACCACATGGTGATTTAAGTTGTAATTCAATTGGGAAGCGATGAAAATGAGGAAATTCCTTGTAAGTCTTTTTTAATCCAAATGATACCAATAAAATTGAATAATAAACATCAATTACTTTTCCTTCTTTTAATTTTAATAGTTTGTCATTAACATATTTACCATCTAAATACTCAAATACAGTTTTATACCAATCTGCAGCTGATAAAACAGCATCGCATTCATGAATTACATCGTTGCGCACTAATAAGGCTTTTGCACCGTTGTTTTCTGTGATAATTTTTTTTACAGGAGTACTGTAATGAATTTTACCACCTAATGAAGTGTATTTATCTGCAATTTTTTGTGCCCATGCTAAAGAGCCGCCAATAGGATAGCCAGCGCTTTTTTTATCAAATACAGCTTGTGGGAAGTTAAATACAAGCATTTTTACTTCCTGGCCGTCGTATAGTAATTCAAATGCTTCTTTTAAAAATGGACTCTTAAATTTTTTTGCTAAATCGTAATTGCTTACTTTCCGTTGTTTATTTAAAATCAATAAAAACTTTAAATAGCGCATCATTTTTATCCCTCTAATAATCGACGGTATAAGAGGTAATTTATCCATTAAAGGTGGAAGTTCATACTTTTGTAAAACCCTTACATCATTAATAAACTGTTTTATTACTTGTTCATCTTCAGGAGATAAATCAAGCATGTAATTTTGTAATGTATTTAAATCGTTATATACATTAAAAATTTTACTTCCATATTTATCAGCTGTGTTTTTTACTTCAACATGAATCCTAATTTCATGGTGATGGAAATTTATTTTTTCTAAGTTTAGAATTTCCGACCACATGTGATAAAATCCACTGCCTTTATCAGAACCCAAAATCCAATGTGCGCATCCATCAATTGTATATTCGCCTTTTTCCCAACTTGTGCACAAGCCACCGGGTATATCATGTTTTTCAAAAATTTGAGTTTCAAACCCATTCATTTGTAAATAGCAACCAGCACAAAGTCCAGAAATTCCAGCGCCTATAATGTTGATTTTGGGTTTTGCTTGCATTTTCAAATTTAATAAAAACAATCTTATATAAAAAAAGCATTAAGCTTATTTGCTTAATGCTTTTTACTTGGGTTTAAAAAGGATTATCTAGCAATAACTTTTACGTATTGGTATTTTCCATATTTTTCGCGGTTTTGGTAGTCTCCTGCGTAAACAGGCCCACGAACTTGATAAATTAGTTTAAAATTAATTTTGCTTAAATCACCACCTTTAGCAGTAACAGCAGCTTTAATTTTTTCTTCTAATTTTTCTGCCCTTGCTTTAGCTAAATCTTTATTATTAGCATAAGCATGCGTTGGAACTTGTGAAGCACTAGATAAAATTTTAACTTCTGGATTACATTCTTTTGTTTTAGCAACTATTCCATCAATTAAATTATTCCATTCTTGCATTTCTTTCACATCATCTTTATCATAAGAGAATAATTGTTTATGTATTACAGGAATTCCACAACCGTAGTTAGTAGTATTGTTTCCATTATTTCCGTTATTTCCGTTATTTCCGTTATTTCCATTGTTACCGTTGTTACCGTTGTTACCATTTTCGCCGTTAGAATTATTAGCTAAATCAGAAGGCTTAATAATAACAGATTTTTCGAATACTTTTTTAGTTTTTAAATTATTAGTATTAAATACTGTATTAGATGACACGTTGCCATTGTTTTCAGCAACTAAAGTGTAGTTTACATTTTTAGTTAAAGGGATGTTTTTTAAACGACCTTTAGCATCTGTCACTCCTTCGTACTTACTGCCATCACTTCCTGTCAACGTTACATTAGCATTTGCCAATGGTTTCTTTTTATTATTTAATGTCAATACATTTAATGTAGCATCTCCACCAGTAGCATTTTGATTGTTTGTTGAAGTTGGTTTTCCTTCTAAATAAAGAATTTGGGTAATTGATTTACTACCTTTTATGCCAATAGTGTTAAATGAATTTGATTCAGATTTTTTACCATCAGCTTCAGCTAATATGCTATATGTTTTATCGAAAGCTAGAGAAGTACCATCTTTTTTACCTTTATCATCAGTGTTAAAGCTAACATCTGTTCCGTTTTTTTCAGTTAATGTAACTTTAGCATTAGATACTGGTTTTTTATCTGTTGGATTGTTAAGCACAACTGTATTTAAAACAACAGTTTTGTCTTTAACCTTAACTTTTCCTAATAAATTAATTGGCTCTAAATTAATTTCCTTTTTAATTTCTTGGTAAGTTACTTCGCTCGACACATAAAGATCTTCGTTGTAGAATTCTTCTCCTTTACTTTGGTATGAGAAATTGTAATTTTTGTTTGGAGGTAATATTGTACTAAATGTTCCGTTTTCTTTTGGTCTATATGTACCTACTATTTCTCCTGTTTCAGAATCTCTAACCACAATCATTAACTCTTCTGGTAATTTTTCACCTGGTGCTGGTAAAACAGACCCTTTAAATAAAGCTAATGGTTTTTCTTTTGCATCAGGAATAAACATTGTGTAAATATCTTTTTCACCTAATCCACCATCTTTTGATGAACTAAAATATCCACGTTTACCATCAGGAGAGGTTACGAAAAAAATATCATCTTCTGTTGTATTAATTGGATATCCCATATTCATAGGTTCAGAAAACTTTTTATCTTCTTCAATAGTTGAAAAGAAAATATCAAATCCACCCATAGATTTATGACCACTAGAAGCAAACATTAAAGTAACTCCATCAGGGTGAATAAAAGGACCATCCTCATCATATTTTGTATTGATAGTTGGACCAACGTTTAAAGCTTTACTCCAATTACCATTAGGTAATTTTACACAACGGTAAATATCTCTACCACCAAATCCACCTGGTCTGTCAGACACAAAGTATAATGTATTATTATCTGCACTTAAACATGCGTGCGATTCCCAATATTTAGAGTTAATATCAGATCCAAAAGCCTGTAATGAGCTCCAATCTTTACCATCCCAATTACTGTAATACAAATTCCCATCTTTCTCACTAACTCCTTTAAATACAATTAAAGTTTGTCCATCTGTAGTCAAATTTACTGAAGCTTCGTGTCCATTTGTACAAATGTTTTGACTAATAGATTTTGGTGATGACCATTTGCCGTTTTCATCTTTATAAGAAATCACAATATCCTCATAATATCTACCATCTGGAGTTTTTTCGCCACCAGTAGAAGTATTGCGACGTGTTGTATAAATAATTGTACGTTCGTCAGCACTTAAAACAGGACTAAATTCAGGGTATTCGCTATTAATACTATCGCCTAAATTTTCAATTTTTACATTTATTGGAGCAGATAGTAACTCTTTTGCGTAAACTGTTTGAGCTTTATAGTGAGCTAAATCTTCTTTTGTTTGTCTATCTTTTGCGTAATTTTTTTCAAAGATGTCGTATTGAGCAGCTGCTTCATCAAATTTATAATTATTGTGTAATGCACGTCCGTAATAAAAGTGAGCTAATGGAGGAGCACCTTTTTCAGCTGGTTCATCTTGACGATAATTTTTTACTACATTCGTTATTGCACGAGCTAAATAACCTTCAGCAGCATCTTTTTCTGTTGAAGAATTCATTAAACAATAACCTACATTAAAATTAATGTTAGCAGATGTTGAATCCATTTTATAAGCAGTTAAAAAGTTTTTTAACGCTTGGTCGTAATCTTCTTCTAATAAAAGAAATGAACCTTCTCTAAAATAGTCAGCATAAGAGCCACTTGTAAGCTGAGCTTTTGATCCAAATGCCAAGCTTAGTGAAGCTAATAAAAATAAAATTTGTTTTTTCATGGTATGCAATTATTGTTTTTTATATGTAAATATGCTAAGCATTTTTATTAAATTAAATGATTAAAGCATGATTTATATGTGTTAAATACAAGAAAACAAAAATAGCATAATTTAGATAAATAGTGCAATTTTAACGATAAAAAAACCCCCTAAAAGGGGGTTTTAACAATACTAAATATGATATTTATTAGGAAACTCTATTAATATCCCAGTTTTCTAAATAATCAGCCACTTTACGTAAGAAGCTACCTCCTAAAGAACCATCCACAACTCGGTGATCATAAGATAAAGATAAGAACATAAAATGTCTTATAGCTATTACATCTCCTTGAGGCGTTTCAATTACTGCTGGTTTCTTTTTAATTGTACCAACAGCTAAAATTGCAACTTGTGGCTGTAAAATAATTGGTGTACCCATTACATTACCAAAGCTACCTACATTACTAATTGTAAATGTTCCACCTTGAATTTCATCTGGAGACAATTTATTTGTTCTTGCGCGATTAGCTAAATCGTTTACGTCTTTTGTGATTCCAACTAAATTTTTAGTATCAGCATTTTTAATTACTGGAACTATTAAATTTCCTGTTGGAAGTGCCGCAGCCATTCCAATGTTAATATTTTTACGCTTAATGATTTTGCTTCCTGTTTGGTCAACAGATACATTAATCATTGGGTAATCTTTAATGGCTTTTGCTACAGCTTCAATAAACAAAGGCGTAAAAGTAATTTTTTCCCCTTCACGTTTTTCGAAATCTTTCTTAATTTTCTCTCTCCATTGAACTAAATTAGTTACATCTGCCTCTACAAACGAAGTTACATGCGGAGATACGTGTTTGCTCATTACCATATTATCAGCAATGATTTTACGCATACGATCCATCTCAATAATTTCATCTCCTGCACCAACTGAAACAGCAGGACGTTGAACCAATACTGTATTATCAGGAACTCCCATGCTTGATTTAGCTGCTGGAGTATTTTGAACCGCAGGTTTTACGTCTTCTTTTACAGGTGCTGTGCTTACAGCTGCTTTGTTACGATTAGGTAAATAAGCTAAAATATCTGATTTAGTAACTCTACCATCTTGACCAGTTCCTTTTATAGAATCTAATTCTGCTAAAGAAATACCTTCTTCTTTTGCAATGCTTTTTACTAAAGGAGAGTAAAACTTATCTGAATCTGAAAAATTAACAGCTTCTGTTGTTTTAACAGCTTCCGCAACTGGAGCAACTGTTTGAGCACTTGCTGAAGTAACAACTGCCGCTGGCGTTTCTGTAACTGCCGCACCTGCATCATTTGATATGATAGCAATTACAGCACCTACTTGAACAACATCGTTTTCGTTAAATAATTTTTTGATTAACTTTCCTTCAAATGGCGAAGGGATTTCAGAGTCAACCTTATCAGTAGCTATTTCTAAAACGGTTTCATCAATTTTTATTGAATCACCCTCGTTTTTAGTCCATTTTATAATGGTTGCTTCTGCAACACTTTCACCCATTTTGGGCATTGTTAATTCAAATTGAGCCATTGTAGTATTATAATATAAAACGCAAAAATAAGGGATTATATATAGTAAGCAAATAAACATGTAAGCTTTTTGACGGTTACATGAAAACAATCAGTTTAACTGGCTACAATTTCGATAAATCCTACAGAATTTGATTTTTTTACCGTTAAAGATTTTGAATAATTCAAAATATTCTGAATAATGCTATCAGAAGGTTCAAAGTCGTCAACTTGTTTTGACACAGGTTGCTTGTTTTTAGTAGATTTAAAAGTAGTAGAAACAAGAGTAAAGGTTTGATTCATAGGCAATTTTAGGGGTTATTATGTTAAAAGAACGAACATTAATTAAATTTATTGTGTGCCGATTATTAAAGCTTGAATTTTCTTTATTATTCGTAATTTTAAAGCATTATTATTGATTTTAGAGCTTCTATTTTGCACAACAAACTACTTATATTAGATAATTACGACAGTTTTACCTACAATTTGGTTCATTTAATTGAAAAAGTGAGTAATATAGAGTTTGATGTAGTTAGAAATAATGAAATTAGTTTGGCTGAAATTGACAAGTACAGTCATATTTTATTATCGCCGGGGCCAGGATTGCCCAAAGATGCAGGTATAATGCCTGAGCTCTTAAAAAAGCATAAATCAACAAAAAGCATTTTGGGGGTTTGTTTAGGAATGCAGGCAATTGCAGAAGAGTTTGGTGGTACTTTAGAAAATTTACCAACGGTGTGCCATGGGCAAGCAACGCCAATAAAAGTTAGTAAATCACATTATTTATTTAATGATTGTACTGATGAGTTTTTAGTTGGGCGCTATCATTCTTGGGTAGTTAGTAAGCACAATTTTCCGGATGAATTGGAAGCAACTGCCTATGATAAAGCTGAAAATATGATGGCACTTAAACATAAAACTTTGAATATTTCTGCAGTGCAATTCCATCCTGAATCTATATTATCAGAATTTGGCGAACAAATTATCAAAAACTGGCTTAGTAGGAAATAAATATTATTTAATCGATTGATTTAGTGTGTTTATTTTAATTAATTTTACATAAAATTTCCAAACCCTATCATGTCAAAAAAATCAATTTTAGCTGTGTTTCTTATCACAGTTTTGTCTATTTGTGGACTAGCTTATTTTACTTCAACTTCAGCAAAAACAAGTTCGAAGTATGTAAATCCATTATTTAAGGAATACATCTCTGCCTATACATCAGGGATGGTATCTGTTGAAAGTAAAGTAATAATTGTGTTGCAAGAAGAAACTGTTTCCGAAATTGAAATTGGAAAACAAGTAGATAATAATTTATTTACATTTTCGCCTGCAATTGATGGTAAGATAACTTGGCTTGATAATAAAACCATAGAATTTAGTCCAACAGAGAAATTAAAACCAAATCAAAACTATCAAGCAACATTTAATTTAGGAAGTGTGATGAATGTTAGCGATGATTTAAAGAAATTTGAATTTGATTTTACAACCATAAAACAGGCACTAGAAATTTCTATTGAAGAATATAAAGTGGATGAGAACAACCAACTTCAAGTGTTGGGAACGTTAAACACTGCTGATTTTGCTGATAACAACTTGTTGGAAAAAACTATTCTTGCTATGCAAGGCGACAAATCATTACCAATTGTATGGTTACATGAAAACGCTTCTACCCATCATTTTACTATAAACAATGTAAAGAAAGGACTTGGTATAGTTACTTTATCGCTAAATGGAGAAGCTTTAAATGCTGACATTGAAACAAAAGAATTGCAGTTGGAGATACCTGGTGCAAACGATTTTTCATTAATGAATACTATTATTAATAATGAGCCTGATCAATACATTAGTTTACAATTTTCTGATAAGTTGGATCCTAATCAAAACTTAGATGGTTTAATTACCATTGATAATACGGGGACTACAGCAGTTGTTGAAGAAAGCGAATATTATGGTAATAATGCAGAGTCATTGCCAGCTAAGGAATCTAAACTAACGTTTTTAATTGAAGGAAATGTTATTAAAGTGTATACTCCCGAACGTTATATTGATGAAAAAAGCTTGGTAATAAGTTCTGGCATTAAAAATAGTAATGGTAAAACTCTAAAAGAAGCTATAACAAAAGTTGTGTTTTTTGAAGATTTAAAACCAAATGTGCGATTAGTTGGTAAAGGCGTTATACTGCCAAACTCAAGCAGTTTATTGTTTCCGTTTGAAGCAGTTAATTTAAATGCTGTAGATGTAAAAATTACACGTATTTATGAAAACAACATGTTGCAATTTTTGCAAATTAATAATTTAGAAGGAAACGAGCAGTTACGCAGAGTAGGAAAATTAATTGTGAAGAAAAAAATTCCTTTGCAAGTTAATGGAAATCCTGCGCGCAACAAATGGAATAAATATTCTATTGATTTATCTTCATTAATTAAAACCGAACCAGGTGCACTATATAATGTAAAAATTAGTTTTAATAAAAATTATTCTATTTATAGTTGTTCTGGTGATACTACTACATCTGGCGATGAGCCAATTGTATCAGAAAATGATGACGAAGAAAAAGATTGGGATTATTACGGATACTATGATGATTATGGCGATGATTATTACTATTATGATTATTCGGAAAGAAATAATCCTTGTTCAAGAGCGTATTATAATAATAAATCTATTACAAGAAACATTTTAGCTACTAATATTGGTTTGGTTGCTAAACGTGGTAATAATGGCGATATCAGTATTTTTACATCAGACATATTAACAACAAAACCATTATCAAATGTAACGATTGAAGCGTATGATTTTCAACAACAAAAACTAAAAGAAGCTACAACAAATGCTGAGGGAATGTGCGTAATTAACACAAAACAAAAACCTTTTGTAATAATAGCAAAATTTGGTTCGGAACGAACGTATTTAAAATTGGAAGATGGGACCTCCTTATCATTAAGTGCTTTTGAAGTTGATGGTGAAGAAATTCAAAAAGGAGTTAAAGGATTTATTTATGGAGAGCGTGGTGTTTGGCGCCCAGGAGATAGTTTATATTTATCTTTTATCTTAGAAAGTAAATCAAAAGAACTGCCAGAAAATTATCCGGCAAGTTTAGAACTTACAAATCCACAAGGCCAGTTAGTCCAAAAAATAACACGCACTACTAATGTTGATGGTTTTTATAAATTTTCTACCAGAACCGAAAATGCTGCTCCTACAGGAGTTTATTTAGCAAAAGTAAAAGTAGGTGGTGCTGTGTTTACTAAAAACATTAGGATAGAAACCATAATGCCAAATAGGTTGAAAATAAATTTAGATTATAAAAAAGAGAAAATTTATAGTTCTGATTTAGTCTTAAAAAGTGATTTGTTTGTTAACTGGCTGCATGGTGCACCAGGTAAAAATTTAGATACAAAAATTGACGTTTCTTTAACTCAAATTCCAACTGAATTTAAAGGCTATAAAGAATATGTGTTTGATAATCCTGCACAGAATTTTTATTCAGAAACTCAAACTATTTTTACTGGTAAAACTAATGAAACTGGGCAAACGGCTGTTGAGGCTCAATTGAGCGATACTAAAAATGCACCTGGTTTTTTAGCTGCAAACTTTACTATTCGTGCGTTTGAAGAAGGGGGTTCATTTAGCACAGATCGTTTTACTATTCCTGTTTCGCCATTTACAAATTATGTTGGTGTTAAAGTTCCGCAAGCAAAAGAAAATGATTCGTATTTAGAAACGGATATTAATCATCAAATTCAAATTGCTACACTTGATGAATTTGGTAAACCAACTTCTCGTTCAAATATTGAAGTAAAAGTATATAAATTAAATTGGCGCTGGTGGTGGGATAATTACAATCAAGATTTATCATCATACATTGGAAGTAATTACCATGAGCCAATTTACAGCGAACAAATTAGTTCTGTAAACGGTAAAGCTAGTTTTAATTTAAGAGTTAATCGTCCATCATGGGGAAGATATTTAGTTTATGTAAAAGATAACGAAAGTGGCCACGCTTGTGGTAAAGTTGTATTTATTGATTGGCCAAGCTGGGCTGGAAAATCACCTAAAGGAAATGAAGGAAGTAATGTATTAACTGTTAATACTGATAAAAATGAGTATAAGGTTGGTGATAAAGCAAAGGTATTAATACCTAGTCCACAAGGTGGAAAAGCTTTAATAAACATTGAAAATGGCAGTAAAACATTACTGAGTAAATGGATAGAAACTAAAACGGGTGTTACAGAATATGAGTTTACTGTAACAAAAGAAATGACGCCAAATATTTATGTGTTTGTTCATTTAATACAACCGCATGCACAAACAAAAAATGATTTACCTATTCGTTTATATGGCGTGGCTTCATTAATGATAAAAGATGAAAACACTATTTTGAAGCCAATTATAAAAACAGAGTCTGTTTGGAAACCAGAATCGGAAGCGGTTGTAAAAGTAAGTGAGGAAAATGGAAAAGAAATGGCGTATACACTCGCCGTTGTAGATGAAGGTTTATTAGATATTACTCGTTTTAAAACACCTGACCCTTGGAGTGTATTTTATGCTAAAGAGGCCTTGGGAGTTAAAACATGGGATATTTATGACAATGTAATTGGGGCTTTTGGCAATGCCATGTCACGCATATTGTCTATTGGTGGGGATGATGCAGCAAATGCTAAACCGGAGAATAGCGCGCAGCGTTTTAAGCCAATGGTGAGATTTGTTGGCCCATTTCATTTAAAGAAAGGTGAAACGGCATCTCATAAAATTAATATACCACAGTATGTAGGGTCTGTTAGGATAATGGTTGTAGCGGGTTATGAAGGAGCATATGGCAATTCCGAGAAAGCTGTTCCAGTTAGAAAACCATTAATGATTTTATCAACTTTACCTCGTGTGCTTGGTCCTGGCGAAGAAGTAGATTTACCAGTTACTGTTTTTGCAATGGAGAAAAAAGTGAAGCAGGCAGTTATTACAATTGGCACAGATAAATTTACCCAAGTAATTGGTGGTAATTCGCAAACCGTTAGTTTTAATGAAATTGGCGACAAGGTGATTAATTTTAAATTAAAAGTAAAAGATGCTTTAGGGGTTTCAAAGATTAAAATTACTGCTAAAGGTGCTGGTGAATTAACATCTGAAACCATTGAAATTGCTGTTAGAGCAAATAATCCAAGCATTACTGATGCTGATGAATTTGTGCTAACATCTTCAAAAAATTTAAGTACAACTTATGCACCTATTGGCATGA
>ERZ724520.720-NODE-720-length-17592-cov-4.758739_pt1 | contig 17592 bp, 13 predicted proteins | sample MGYA00376053_ERZ724520 | MGnify/ENA primary metagenome ERZ724520 (study PRJEB28724, sample SAMN07190886) | activated sludge metagenome | isolation source: activated sludge of sewage treatment plant in Hong Hong | place: USA: Christiansburg, Virginia | collected...
AATGTTGGGAGAGGAGAAATCGACCACAATTTTTTGTTTTTTAATTTAGGGGAAGCTTAAATCCACGATCATTTGATTAATGCTTTATTCAACAAATCTATCGTTAACCTTGATTTTAAGGAATCCCTTCTCATTTGCCTAGATTGAACTGATGTATTCATTTTCATAGAAATTTGCTTGAACGGCCTTGGCAAAATCCACAACTGTCTTGTGTCCGAAGGTTGTGCCTTCTTTTTTGTTCCGATGCACATTGAACTCCTTCATGGCGGAAGGAGAAACATATTCACATTCTCCCTTTGGTCCATTTTGCAACAAGATCTCAGCCTTGATATCAAAGGCTTTGTGGAAGATATTGGCAAGTACTTCCTTCACGGCATGTGAAACCAATTTGGTGCAGTCTTTCTTCATATATAAAAAAGTATAAAAATATAGAGAAATAACTTGGAATTAATATAAAAGAATTTATCAACCAAAAAAAGTATAAAAAATCAGTTGTTTATATGATGATACTCAGTTGTTTTTCTATGAGTTTTCTTTCTCGAACTTTTTTGCATGAAGAAACTATAATTTAGGTTCCATTTTTCTATTACTTGGTTAGAGTTTTGCTTTGATAAATAATAAGTATAGTTATGGAGTTAGTCACAGTCCAGATTTCCCCATAAATCGAATTTAAATGAGCTTTTTTCTGTTTATTTTTTAAGGCTATTAATGTCTTCTCGAATTTGGGTGACTATCTACATTGTTAGAAAATAGTTAGAATTTGATTTAGAATTTGAACTGTAGTTGTCAAAATAACTTTTATTATTGATTGAAATGTCATTCATTTGATAGAAGCTACTGTAATGTCTATTATGTTTTTTTTTCTAAATATTCTAATGACTGGGATCGCTAGCTATGCTTTGAGATGAATGTTGAGGATAAGCAAATTTTTTGATTCTAGTGAAGTTAGTTCTTATTTGCTTCTACACATATTTACTTTTATGCTTTTTTAGGGATACAATATTTCTAAAAGGCACATAGTGTAATTTGGGGCATTAAAATAAAGTATGAAATTTATTTTAGCAAAATCTACATTGAATAATACCGAATTCCCCGAATTTGTATCTGCATTTGTCGAGAATTTGCCTATAGTTTTAATAATCTTCTTATGAATTTTGTAGGGAGTTTTCAAATTTTTATTTATTCATTTAATAAATTACTGAATAAGCAAGAGATTTAATCTAATAATTCAATGGTTAGCTCAAAAGAACATCAAGACAGATTAATTTTGGTTCTTTTTATATATTAGTTTACAATTTTTGTATGATTGTATTATTTAAATGATTTTTACCTTTTATTTTCGCCACATAGCCTACTTCTCCTGATTGAAGAATCATAAAATTAGGAGCTGATCTTGATTTTTTGATTACTTCATCAGGAATAAAGATTTTGGCTTAAATATTCTCTGAGAGTTTTTCAATAGTTTTTTGAGATAAACTAATCAATCTAAGAAAATGATTAAACAATCGTTTGTTTGCTTCTTTCAAGAATTCTGAACGCAAGCTATTTGGAAGTTAAAAAAGTAGTTTTTTTTCATGAGAGTGATTCGAAATTTGGTTGAGTTTAGACTATTGTATTATATAATTAGCAATTTCAGTTCTTAGTTCCTCAGTAACTTTAGTTCTCTCGGCAAGTGATCCAAAAATCTTAAGTTTATTGTATTTCTATTGTTCATCTTAGCGGATACTTTTTATGAGGTTACCTATGTAGTTGATGTTATATCCAAAAAATACACAAGCAAAGAATGAGATGAAGATTATGAAAAATCCTTAAATGTAGTTAACCGCATGGAAATCTCCAAAGCCGATGGTAAGTAGGATCGTTGTTCCGAAATAGTAACTCCATATGTACTGTTCGTACCACGGAGATGACGAAATGTTCATGTTATTCATCCAATTCTGCTATGGATTGATAAAGGTTATTGAAATGAGTATACATGCAAGAAAGTGGCAGATAAGTAAGTTCATGGCTAATACTTTGATTAGATCCCAATATTTTTGGTAGTGTGTGGCTGTAAAGAACTGTTCTTCTAGTATGTATTGATATTTAAAATATCGATTTATGTTCAAGGACATGACTAAAAACAGGGCATTATTAAAACTATGGTGTTATGTTAGTACTATGGAGGAAATTGTCATCAATATAATAGCTATTTATAGGGCTATAGTTGCTTTCTGTCGACTTAGCTATTGTTTCATTTCATCAATTAGGTAACTTTACGCATAATGGTTTCCTGTTGTAATTTTTAGGGCTTCGATTATATCTAAACTACATAAAATCAGTCCTATTAACTTAACAATTAGAAGAATTTGTGATTAGCTAACTAATTCGAAGAGTAGAGAGAGTGGGTAAGCAATAAAGTAAAGAATGATGTAAATTAACTTTATAATGTAGATGATATTAAGAAATATTTTTGGGAGAGTTATTCGATTGAAGTTTAGGATTTAATTTTATACTTATTTAGAATTTTTTATTTATAAAAAGTCGAAATCCACAGGTTTTCTATGGATACTATTTAAAGTAGCTTTTTAATGAAACAAATGAAGAGATTTTTTTAATTTGACCATTTTTGTGAAAGAAGATTTTTATTAGAAATTCTTTTTTGAGATTGGATTATTCCAGTTTTCTTCGGTGATTTTTCCAGGAATTTCATTTTTCCAAGTTTTATTCAAAGGGCGTTATCTTGTACGTTTGATAGAGATGAGACTTATGTCATAGCTAGGGATAAATCTTTAAACAGTCATCTAAATATTGGGATTGTCTTATCCGACCAATGTTTTTTTATGGTTGAGAGGTATATTTTTTTAGCAAGATGTGCTATAGTGTGATTATTTGTTTGATTTTTTAGACTCTTTAGCTTTATTTAGAATTTATTTGATATTTTTTATGGAATTCTATTTGTTTCGATTATGTTCTTTCATAATTACTAATACAATTATCTAAATTTAACCTATTTTGGGATCAAAATTTTTTCATTATTCGACATTCCTGGAAATAAGCCCTATATAATCGCTGTTTAGAGATTTTTTTATAAATATTTATTAAATATTCTATTTTTAAGATTGCCAACAATAAAAGACAATCATTGAATTTTAGAAAAATTAGAAAAAAAGAAAATACAGTTTATCACTTTGTTTAAACATTTTGATATTCAAGTTCGTGCTTTTGATCTTTTGTTAACTTTTACCATAACCTAGATATGTCAATATTGCCAATTTAACGGATTACATATAGATTTGCTAAAACTACGGATTTTCCTAGAAATTAACAGATAAATTCTAAATTTAATGTCAAATTTTATGGATCCTCGGCCAATAGGCTATTCAAATAATAAATTAGCTCTTATCTTTTTATAAAACTATTGCATTTATTTAACTCTTTTACAATTTCCATTATTTATTTTTTTAATTTTTTCGAGTTATTTGTCTCTTTTTAATCGTTTTCAAATTAATTTCTAAAATAAATCTAAGATAGTTGGATAGTGGTTTAATAAACTTATTTTTCCTATAACAAAGTATTTTAATTTACAATTACATTCAAATTTTCCTGTTCCTCTGAATTTTTTAATGATACTAACTGATGTAGCCAGTTTATGACCATCAAATAAGCTTTGCATTATTAGATTATGCTAGTGAGTTGCTCAAAAGATATGTGGTTTAAATGATTTTTCCTTTTTTCCTAAAGATTCGCTAAAAAGCATTGACGTATTTTGGCAGGACAGAAGTTTTTTTCTTTTTTTCCTTATCTCAAACAGTTCTATTTGAGGAGTTATTTGTATTGATTGTATAGTTTTTGATTGTTCTATCTCTTAAGCATTTATATCAGTTCCTTAGCCCACTCGTATTGCAAATAAGCTGATCTCTTGCAAATAGATATAAGCTCCTCCCTGAACTTGTTACAAGACTTCTTATTTTTTGAAAAAATTTGCTTCTGATAGCGAGCCTCGATCTTGTTGGCCCGACTAAAGTTTTCGGATAAGGCATTTTCTAAGTTGGAAGAATGTTAAGCTCCCATTAACGATAATATATTCAATAAATAGTTTACAAGACTATTATTTTAATTAATAAAGTAAGATTCACTGAAAGAAAGATGGAAAAAATCATATTGGATAGATATTGAATTGACGGGTAATTGAATATGATGGGTATAAAACTGTTGAAATATTATTTTTATTGATAATTAATTGATATCATATGACTGAGGCACAGTTCCACTTCGCTGCTGATATTGCTAAGACTAAATTCAAAGAGCACAAGAAAGAGTTGACTAATGATGAGCTCCTTTTGCTTTATGGATGGTATAAGCAGGCTGAGGTCGGAGATAACAAAACTGATAAGCCAGGAATGTTCAGTTTCAAGGAGAAGGCTAAATGGTAGGCCTGGACCTCTCGTGCTGGAAAGAGTAAAGCTTAAGCTTATGCTGCATATATTCAGGCTGTAAAGGATTTGCTCCTCAAATACAAACTTGAGCAAATTATCGAGGAATTGAAATGATCTGAAATCATCATAATTTCATATATTCATTTGTTAGTATATGTAAGCTGTTGTTTAATCAGTTGTTTCTTCAAAAAGTAAAATTTTGATGGATGGGATTATTAATCACACTTTAGATATTTATTAAATCTTACATTTAAGGTAGTGAGGTAATTTCAGGAGTTTAAAAGCTGGGCAATTCTAACTAAGATCAGATTAAGAATGCTAAAACAAATAAAATTTATATGTTTGTGATAAATAGAGAAAAACAATAAATATCAATTTTTTTGAAAACTTGTTTTAATAATTCATGGATGGAAAGAATGGAAGAATCACCAATAAATTTAGTTAAATTTAAGACTATTTTAATTTATAATTTTAAAGATGAATTTCATCTAAGAATTTACCGAACATGAACTGGCCAAAAATATGAGCACTAATATTTTAGAGCAATTACAGACATGTCACTCAGCTGTTGAAGAACTAATTTGCAACCTCGAAGCTCTCCGCTCATCACCAAAACTACACATCATAACCATTAAAATCGAGCGATTTTAGGCCTTTCTAACGACCAAACAGGAACTTCTTAATATTTTGAGGAACAATAATGATCATCCTATCATTGAGTGGCTCATCAATAACAAAATTTAATCTCCTCTGATAATCGAATTAATAAACAAATAGCAAATTTTCGTGAAGCAACTACTCGAAAAAGCAGTAAAGGAGGCATTTTTAAATGATGAGAGTTTATAGAAGTTTGTTGAGGAGAGTGAGATGGTAAATAGCTGTGTAAATTTACTAAAAGCCGTTAAAGAAGATCTAAATTTAGGAAAGGCGCCTTCAAGATAAAAAATAAAGAGTATTGATGGAATGGAGGGAATAATTTAAGAGAGAATTGAGTTACTCTCAAAGAAAATAAAAATTTTTAACTTTCAAATCGAAAAAATAGCTTCCGAACTAATTAATTTCTAACCAATTATATCTCAGCATTTTCAGCAGTACTTTGCGCGAGACAGTCGTAGTTAAACTTCAAAAATAAATCAAAATAAAGGGTCGAATTCGTCAAGCAAAATAAATACAGGCTAAAACTCATATGCTCCATCGGTGAATTAATAGACATACACAAAAAGATATAGTCTAAAAAAATAAGGTAATAGCACAGGACAACAGTTCATCGACAGTAGATCGAGTTTCAGTAAAATACCGACCAAAGATATCGAATTTAATTTAGGATTGCAGAGTCGGATTAATATGGAGGGAAAAATTCGAAGGGAAGGCGAGGGGTAGTTTCGAAATTCAAACTCTTCTTTTTCACAGATGCGATCTTCAAATCCTTTTCGATGATATTGTCTATTAATTTTCATTTTCTACAGTATCAAAGGATGCATATTTGATGGCTCATTCTTAAAGTTCCTTGATTTAGTAGAGATAAGTTTTTGATGTCTCTATCACTGTCTTGTTCGACTTCTTCGTTCATTTTTTCAATCATTTCTAGTATGTTTTTGATGGCGAGATTAGCTGGTAGCACGGATGTTTTATGCAGAAGTGTCGTGGTTTATCTAAATAGTGTGGCGAAAACTTGTTGATCAGTGAAAATTAAAATTTGGGCACGAAGATTGAGCGTGTTACTAGTGGCTTTACTGCCCTAAAGAAAAAGGGTGCGAAACGAGCACCAAACATCATTATAATTATCCCAATTAATTTAAATCAATTAGATCATTGTTTCAAATAAAAAGTGGAGAGTGTAAATTAAATATTCTTTCTTTGATGATTGTCGATTTCTGGTATTTTATTAATAAAGTTAATAAGATATAAGTTATGGAAAAAAGTTCGATTAGTAAATTGGCGAATAGTACATTCACTTCTCAGTTTTTTCATAATGAGAACTCCTCTCAAGATCAAAGCATTATGCTGATAAAAAATAGTAAAACTTGCCTAAGCCAGATCGAATTTAAATCCTGCATCATCAGGTGACTGCAGAAATGCTCAACCCCAAAGGGGAGGAGACGAAACCACTATTGCTCCAAGCGGCATTTCATAATAGTCCCGTGTCAGTGCTTTATCTCTTACGTAGAGGAGCCAATTTGAATGCCACTGATAATGAAGGAAAGTCAGTGTTCCACATTTGTGCTTATACGGGACATGATGAGGTGTTAAAAGTTATAAGGAACGAGATGAAGCTGATTAGAATTAAAGAGCTAAATGAAAAATATGTGGCATCACTTACAAATAGCAATTACAAACGGACTGATGCAAAAAATGGAAAACTGAAAATGTCAGTATCTGAAGCTAGAAACAAAGTTTTTGAGAGAATGCAACAATAGTTAACATCTTTGTATGAAAAGTATATTTTCACATTAATTCTTGACACATTTAACTACTTTATGGCAGTGGTTAAGAAATCGAATAGAAACTGTTTTCATTTGGGTTGCTTAAACAGATATCAAAGATGTTATAATACATTGGAGTTAATGTTTGAAGAGTTGCTGAACTTTAATATTCATTTAGATTCGACTGCTCTCCAAATGTATAACCAAGTAAATGGTTGTTTCCAAAATTAATTTTAAAAGATAGATCCTCGTCAGTTCGAAGATACCATTGCCTTGATATAATAAATGATTCTCCCTTAAAGACTATAGTAGATAAAAAAAGAAATGACGAATAAACTATCAAAATAGATATAATCAATCTTATAATCAAAAGATGCAACAGGCCACGTTCCACTGTATCTTGCCTCTAAGGCTGGAAACACGGCGATTATTAATCTGATCCGTAAATGGTAGAGTGCCAAAACTAAAAAATCTTAGGAAAAATAGGATTTGATTAAAATAGCGAGTCACAATTTAGCACGCAGCCACATTATGGATCTGTGTGACGCCTCTAAGTAGGCTGATTCAAAGACGATGAACTTCCTGCTGTCTTGTGGGGAGGAAATTAACCGTAAAAAAACGATTTTTGGAACATTTGCTCTGTTGGAGGCAGTCAAATCTTTCGAGTTGTAGAAGAACATTGAGCCCATTCGGTTGCTAATTTTGAGTGGTGCTGATGTCAATTAGCAAGACACTAATGGATGGACGGTGCTTCACCACATATGTTAGCGAGGACAGAAGGCACTAATCAACTAAATATTCCAGATTTGGGAATCGGGCAAATGCAAGAAGATTTTGATTAATAAGTTGACTAACAAAAACTATCACATTCTTCATCTCGCTGCCATGAATAACCATCCTGACGTCATTTAGTACCTTTTGACTAACCCCACAGCGAAGAAGCTCGAGATTAATAGCAGTTGTGTTGATGGGGATCGATGCACAATGCTGCATCACGCTGCGAGGAAAGGGGCTGTTTAGGCTCTCAAAAAGGTGCTATAGTTTGCGAGCGATCTGATATACGCTGAGGATATTAGAAGCAATACAGCTCTTCATTATGCTGCCATGAGTGGTATTTTTTTAGCTATTTAGACCACACAACTTGTATTAAATTCTTGTTGTACTTCGATAGTGACTTTGATAAGCTGCAGTTAATTAGAAATACGCGAGGAAAGCTAGCTAAGGATTTGACGGTGAGTAAGAAGCAATTTTAAAATATTTATACATCGGCTCGGTTGGGAGATGTGAACCAGGTAAGAAAGATGATCACTTAAAATGCTGCTCTAAAAAAGACAGTTACTCCTACCAAAGAGAGGACATTGCTCATTCTTGGGGTGATTAACCAGCATTTACTGGTTGTTAAGTATTTAGTGGAAGTTGGTGTGGATATAACTCATAAAGATAAAACAGGCAAAACAGCGAAGGAATACGCGATTTAATACTAAAATAATGCAAAGAGTAAGGAACAGTTAGTTGTGGCAAAAAACATATTGTCGTTGCTTGCTGGGTGATTGTTTATCATCGTATTTTCATTTGGGATTGTAATAATTTTTAATGCAAAGTGTAAATTACGTCTTACAATATATTTTTTATTTTAATTCAATATAGTAATGGGAAATCTTTGCGGAAATCAATCATAAAAGTGTCCTTTGCACAATCATTCGGAAATCGAAACGGTTTGTCTTCATGCCAGATGCATAGAGCCCCTGTGTAAGCAATGCCTCCCCAAACACCACACACAACATATCGCAATAGGAACACCACCCATACTTCAGCCACTGACAGATATCAACAAGTCGCTAAATACGTCAATACGACTTGAAGCTGATACCTACATTCATCAGTGTTAATTTAGTGAATCAGTTCGAAGAATCAGTACTCCAGATTTCATTAAATAATTAACTAGATAGTACTTTCTTAAGAAAAGACCTGGAATTCGTCAACATAAAGATTTTAAGCTTTCTGAAACAATTGAAAGCTTAGAAATGGCTCAAATCGTTAATACGCCTTAAAATAGATAAAAATTAAAAAGCTTTTTACGAAAAAATCTTGAGGCAAACAATGCAGTCATTGAGGAATCCTTTCGCTCATTCTACTGATTTTGTGCTTTATCAAAATAAAAAAATATATCGCGTCGCATTCACTTTATTATTTAAAAGGAAATCTATTTTTTTTTTTGAGAGAAATGCCTAATAATTTTTAAGTTAGTTTAGTTATTTAGTTAAACTTTAAATTTAAATCGAATGAAGATCATTCTATCTTCCTTTTTTAGAAATATTATTTTTTTGAATATTAAAGTAACGGCGTTTACTCTGATTCCTAACCAGCAGTTTCCTAAATAATATGTTTATGTTTAACCTATCTTTAAAGCTTCTTATGCTCATTGCTGCTTGTTGAAATATTTTATTGATAAATCAACTGTTTAATATGTGAGGATGAGTTTTTCAAAAAACTTGAGAAAGAATTTTTTAAAATATTTAAAGATATTTCCTAGTAATGATGGTGACAGGAAGAATTTTCCTTTAGTTTTATTTGACGTTATCTTTAGTTTAAGATTGTTTGTGCCTCCTCTTATGTTCTTTACCTACCTACTGCATCTCTGGAATAATGTCGGGCTAAGAATTTCCGAAGTATATCAATCTGATTTAAATTGAGAAGGATGTATTGGGCTGAACTGGTGTTTTTTAAAAAATTCTCTAGTGTAGCTTAGTCAGCTGTTTCTGTAACCTTCTTCGTCAATATCATAAATTTATATATTCAGATAAGACTTTGCTTGGTCATTGACCAATAATTTAAAATGATAAAAATCAAAATTTGATAAGAGGGATAATATAATGATAAATATCAAAATATCTATATGTAATTAAAAATAATTATTCAATTTAAACTTCTTTAGAAATAAAAAAATTGAAAGCATTGAGAACTTATAGAATAAATGAGAGATAATTGAATGATTTTCATTATAAAAATTAAAAATTGTGAGTTCATTTTATTACTGTAACTTATTTTTGGGGTATCATTATACAAAATGCAGACAGACGGACATATTAAGCCAATTAGGATAATAAAAAGTAAATTGTATTAAGAATTGATCTATAATATTAATAATCAAATAAAATTACTTTAAATGAATTCAATTAGTTTTATTGCGTCGTTAAACCTTTTAGAGAGTGTTTGACAGTCGAATACTCCTAAAAGTTTATTGTTGTACAGTGCCATTAAGCAGTGGCCCGCAGATTAGGTAGTTCCTGTTTTTACTCCCTGCCATCCTCTTTCAAGTAGTTTGTTTGTATTTTTCCACACTTTCTTGCGGCATAGTCCATATCTGTCGTTTCTAAAGCTTGCCTAATGTTATTGAGTATTGACTATTTTACAAAAAAACTAATCTTTGAGGGCCAAAGCTGCCAAGGCTACAATCGATTGCGCTGTAGAGAAGTTAGGATTTGAGGAAAGTCCAGAACTGTTACCCCATTACTGTGCTAGATCAAGTTCTTTTGAAAATGCATTCATGTGTGCTAAGAAGATATCAGTAAAACTTTTCTTTTGATCATTTTTTCGATGACGTTGCAACACTTTGCCCATTAATTCTGCAAGGCAAATTGATGCATCATTTCCGGAAGGTAACATAAGAGCAAATAACAAATCATAAGCGGAAAGTGTATCTCCGGCTTAAAGTTATGCTGATGTACCTGGCGTTTATGTGATCCAATCTGGCACCCGATAAGTGTATTATTTTAGATTGATTTCGTATTTTTTGGCAATAAGAATTGTCAGAAAACAAGTCATAATTTTACTAAGAGAAGCAATCTCAATTTCTTCGTCTGCTTTTTGGAAAACCAAAGGTTAAAGAGTTGATAAATCTATGGCGAAAAATATTTTAGCTGTTAAAATTTTGCTATCTGCAGTGATTTTAGTGGGTTTGGAGATATTTTATTTGATGGATTTCCAGTATTACGGTCCTCCGTTTGCATAGAACAAGTATCCTTTCTTATATTTTTTTGCGACATTCTATTTGTTAATATTCGCTTCGATTTGTGCTTGAGAACGTATTCTATTTAATATTGAGAATGTAGGCGACATAGTATCTCCTACTATTTTTTAAGGAGACTACTATTTTTACATTTTCGGAATTGATTGGTAAATACTAGTTTTTTTTATTGTTTTTGGAATTATTGTAGATTTTCTAATTTCAGTTGGAGATTCTATCATTCTTTAAGAGTTCCAATGAATCGGAGCTGCCAAATCTGGAGATTACGAATGTAAATTTCCTAAAATGTTACTGTGATATTACTTTCGAATATCCTAAAGTTTGAATTAAATATTTTAGCTTCGTTCTTTTTGTTTTCGGGGGACTATTGGCTTAGGCTGTTGTTCTCCGACCTTTTTTACTTCTAATGAAGGGAAAACGACAAATTATTTTTATCGCATGAACAACTATGAAGGAATCAAAATGTCATTAAAATGAGTTCTTTGCGCCATTAGTACTATCTGCTATCGCATGAGTAAATTTTCGAGTTATTTTTTTGCTTAGAATTGATCGTTTTTCGTCGATTTGTTGCGGATAGGAAAAAAGAATTTTTTGGATACTCTCGGTTTTTGAGGTGAATAACTGAGTCTTAAAGGTAGTGCGGGCATCATGGGTATGTTTTTCAAGGAGGTTTGTTGAGTAGTTGCATTTGGATCAATTATATTGTTGTCTGAGAACTGTGTTCTCATAGATAATTTTAACAATCAATCAAGCTAATTGATAAAATTGGATTAATAAAGTTTATTATTTTTCAATGAAAATTTTTAGTTAATTTTCTTTAGAATAAATACTAAGGGTAGATTTAGGGTATAAATAAAAAATATAACTAATTATTAACTTTTGAATTTTTTCAAAGATGGCAAAGTATTTTCTTTACTTCAGAAGTTTGTGTAATGTAAAATTTGATTTCGGGAGATGAGCGGAATTTCTCCTTTTTTTTATGCTCCATAATTAATTAAGATGATGAGTGCAATAATATCTCGTAGAGTATTGCAGAGATTTTCCACAGAGGCCAAAAAGGTCAGCTTACCTGAGCTCAAATTCGCTTATGCAGCTTTGGAGCCAGTGATCAGCAGTAAGCTGCTTGAAACTCATCACAAGAAGCATCATCAAACTTACGTCAACAATCTCAACGCTGCTCTCGATCAGTTTGAAGGTATAAATATCATGACTTAGAGGCCAAAACAAACTTCGACTACAACAAAATGGCTGCTCTTTGTCAAACCATTAAGTTCAACTTGGGAGGACACATCAACCACTCCATCTATTGGTAAAACTTGGCCCCTATTGGCCAAGGAGGAGGCGAGTACCCAGCTGAAGACTCTCTCTTCACACACCAAGTTGTTAAACAATTTGGAAGCTACGATAACCTTGTTGAAGAATTTACAAAGAAAACAGTGCCAATCCAAGGTTCAGGTTGGGGATGGCTAGGATATGATAACTCTTCCCGCTCACTACGAATCCTCGAGCTGGCAAACCAATAGATGCTTGCGCCTGCTGGATTAACCCCTCTTTTGAGTATATCTTTTCTGATTTAGCTATTGATGTTTGGGAACACGCCTACTACATTGATTACAAGAACGTGAGACTCGACTACGTGAAGCAGATTTGGAAAATTGTGAACTGGAAGGACGCGGAGAGAAGATTCTTGGCTGTCGCTAAAAAATGATCTTGACTATCATTATAGTTACAAAAATGAATAACTTCGATGAAGTAACTCGTACCAGGTATGCTCAGATGCAGAGCTCTATCATGAATAAATCGGGTGGTTTGCAGAGCAGTCCTGTGACTGGCAAGCTCAATCTGATAAGCAAGTTTGCTTTGCTTTAGGAGACAGCATTTCAAATAGAGAAAGAGGCACATGAGTTGACGCAAGCAGCTAAGGTAGATAAGGATTGAGTTAGGAATCTTCGAGATTGATCGATCAGATGAAGCGAGTAGTTGCTGAGAAAGAATTGGCGGAATATAGGCAAAAAAGTTTTGAGGAAATAAAAAAATATGAGCGAGTTGTGACGTATGGTTAGACGGAGAATGATAGGAGATCGTAACAGTTGCAGAACAAATGTAAAAGTTTGACGCAATCTACTGAATAATTGAAAAGCAATATAACTTCGTTGCATTTGAGGATAAACAAACTGTAAAATATTTTGGGGTACTATAACGGGGCATAAATCGTTTCCGGCTACTGAACCTGATCTTTTTAACAGGTCATTTAATATTAGCATTGATAGGGGATAGGTGAGATTAATGGTTTTCTTTAAAGAGCAAAATTTTGATTTAATGAATAAAATATTAATTATTTGTATATTAGTTAAATCCACAAATGGTAAAGATCAACATTCTGGCTGACGCATTGAGGACTATCATCAACGCTGAACGTAAAGGAAAGAAACAAGTGCTTTTAAAGCCCGTATCAAAGGTGTTGCTCAAGTTTTTGAGACTGATGCAAAGACACAACTACATAGGAGAATTCGAGATCATTGATGATCACAGAAGCAAGAAGATTGTTATCGAGTTGATCGGTCGCATCAACAAATGCGGAGTCATATCACCAAGGTATGATATTCTTCTCCCTGACTTTGAGAAGTGGACAAACAACATTCTTCCCTCCAGACAGTTCGGACATCTTGTCCTTTCCACCACCCAAGGCATCTTCACCCATGATGAATGCAGGGAACGCCACATCGGAGGCAAAATTATCGGTTTCTTCTATTGATGATTTACTTTGAATATCATTATTCAAAAAAATCATCCTCAAAAACCTCCGAACATATTACATCTATAAACTCGTTTTCACTTATGTCGCTCCCTCTTCCTTCGCTTAGACTTCCTTGGATGTCATATCGACCCATAAATGAGCCTTATGACAACCCATAACTCTCTTTTGTCTTTGAAAGAGGGCATATAAGCATAGGAAAGAGTATTTGTGGTTGGGCCGAAGACTATGTTTCGATTTACACCTACATGGTTTCGACCATAATAAATCGGAGAGGGTCTGAGGTGCCGCTAATTCGAAAGTACTTGCTCGAGAGGGCAGGGGCAGCAACCAGAAAATAACTGTACAGTTCAGGAGAAGAAGCGCAAGCCGATCCGTAGACTGTACAGGCTGAAAAGCTGTTAGGCAGTGCTAAGTTAGTCCAATACATCAACAATATCAATTCAGACTACTCTCGGTCCAACCACTTTTTTACTTTACTTTTTCCAGGTCTACTATTTCTTTTACATTTTTCTTTGATGAGTCATTTTTGAAGATGAATACAAACTTTTTAGATTACTTAAACAAAAGAAATTATAAATAAATCAGCGTTTATATCATTCAAATCTGTCTAAATGTTTTTGTAAAATTTAGGCTTTTTGTTTTTTACTATTTTGCTCCATCTTTTTATTTCTCTTTTCACGACGCTTCTGTAATTAATTAACTGATCTAAAGATCTTTTTTTTGTGACCTTCATAAAGACTGGTTTTGTATTTGTTCATCTATCTGAACACTTTCTCTGGATTTTATGGTATTTTCTTTTGCAATTTTTTTAATTTTTTCTTGAGCTTGCGGCCTTGACCCATTGTAATCTGGTTGCTCATATCAAAATCACATTATTCAGTCACATTATTTGTTAGATACGATCCTAATCCACTTCGAGGTTGATTCTCTATTCCTCCAAAAGCCTGAGCTAGTTGGGTCCTTTCCTTTTTTACTTTTCTCCTCACCTTTTGGATCAATTTACGTCTGTTGGGTATGGTTGCTTAAATTTTCACTCCAGCTTCTACTTTGACTTAGCTCATTGTTGATTATTATTATGATTAATTAAACCTACAAATAAACTCTACATAGTGAATGATTATTTTAAATAATGTATTTTTGATATCTTGAATAATACAAAGCAAGTAGTTACAATTAATCAAGCTTAGATTGGATTTGGTTATGATTTGGGAACGAAGACATTCAGCCATTAGCCCTCATCTAAAATTGGGGCAGTTAGAACTTCTAGATTTTTACGAACGTGCCGATTTAGTTTATGACCAACGAGGGTGCATACTAAGGCTTTGGAAGGGATTGATCGAATGAGTTGTAGATGTTTTGCTCCATTATTGTTGCATTTCAAAAGAGAAGCTGGCATGGGTATATTGATAAGTGTTCCTGACAATAGGGGGCTGTTTGAGATAACATTAATTCCGTATTTTTCAGCAGTATCTAAAAATGATTGTTCGTCTTTATATTTATCTGCAAAAGTTTAAGGCATCATGATATTGATCTAGAATAAAGAAGGAATTACAGGAGTTTGTATGAACTTGAATCCGTTGGTTTTTCCTCCTACTTTCTATGCGATTCTCTGTATGGTTTCTAAAGATAGATAGCCAGGTTTGCCTTAAGGGAGTCTAAAAGATTGCCAGGATGATAACCCATAAAATTGTATTTTGCCTTTGGCTCTAGCTGATTCGAGAGCTTAAAATGCTGCTGCTAGCTTATCGTCAAATTATTTCTTTCCTAGACTTTACCTTAATAGAAGTTAAGTTACATTTGGCTTTCGGCAAAATTATTCAAATAGTATATGTCTATTGTGTTTAAGCCAAGACTTTTAAGTGATTTTTATAGTTGAGAGGCGATAAATTTAGGATGAACGCAATGATCATTTATGACATCTGCTGAAGTAACGCCAGAGATTAATTCTTAAAATACATATCCCGCTTTGCTGCTTATAAAAAAATTGTCACGATAATAGCCTTCGTTTTCGAAGAGATATCGAAGAGCTTGGCCAACAACTATCTCTGACCTGCCTTTTCGGAAGTTACGACAAGTGTCAATTACATTACAACCGCAAAGAATAGAATCGATAATTGCATTGAACATTGGCAGATCATCAGTTTAATCAAGAGAACCTTTATATGTTCCAACACCAACTGAACTTACTCGCTGAGATGGTTGACTTAAAAAAGTTTTGTAATTGACATTTGGATGCATCTAAAAGAAACGATTAGCTCCCTCAACAGTATATCGTCCGTCCCACGCTTTGGGTTGATTTTTATTTTTTTAAAGTACAGTGGTGTATTCTTGCAATCTATGATAGAGATTGGCTTCGATCTGGGTTTCGATGGTGTGAGAGAATGCTTTGATTTTGGTGATTAGATTTAGCATTTTATAATTTAATAGATATAAAGATAAAAGTTAATTTAGTAGATCAATCAAATGACCCTTTTCACAACTTTTTACATTTTGTCGATTTCTCTGAACTCGCTCATCAATAATAGCTTTCTGTGTTTTTCTTGTTGTTATTTTCGTTAGATACAGCCTCTTAATCTTTTTATCTCAAGGGCTAACATATTCTTTTACTCCATTTGACGCTCGAGCTATCCTTTCAGCTCTTGAACTAACATGTCTAATTTCATTTTTTCTTCCTAACTATTTGTGGCTAGTTTCTTGATTGAAGTATCCATATTGCCTTTGACTTTTTTTAAGTTATTTTTCAAGGTATTAACGCTTTCTTAAAGAGTTTGATTTTTGTTATCACATCTTTTAATCATTTATTTGTATTCATATATCTAATTTTATTTCTCTGATTGATCCTTCCTCAAGACTCTGAGTTGAATTTTTAATTGATCCATCATTTCCATCATTTAAAGTTTCTCTCTATCCCATTCAGCTTCAGAACTGAGCATTTTATTTCTAAAATCAGAGAGCTGTCTCCTCATGCACTCAGTAAGTTTGTCGTAATTATTTATTTCTTAATCTTTTGCTTTTATTTGATCCACCAATTCAGAAGATGTGTTGTCCAACTAGGATGCCTTCTAGCACAGAGATTATCTATAGTTTTGCAGTTATTCATCAAGCTTGTTTAGCTTATCAATCAATTAGGCTTATCTTTATTGAGCAGCCCTCATTTGTTTTTTCAACTGTTAGTCTCTGTCTGCCACAATTGCTTCCCAATGGCTTTCGACTAATAATCTTTGTTCTTTATGCATTTTTATTTAGGATTTTAATTTTTCGCTCTAAAGCTAGGCACCTGCAATAGCTTCATCAAATTCTTTGCGGAGACACTCGAACTATTAGGAAGTGACTTGTTCTTTTTTGAGAAGAATCTAATATTCTTTTTTAAGTTCGATATAAGACTGTTTATATTCTTACAAATCAGAGAGTTTTTCAACTTCTGCTTGTAGTTTTTTTTCTTTTTCTGATCTGAGGGCGAGTTCTTTTTCATTATTTTGATATAGTTTTGTGAGTTCTTCGATCTAAATGTGTTTGTAAATACCTTTTATCTTTGGAGTTTAAGTCTCAGCAAGCAGCTCTGTTCTAGATCAAATTCATCAAGAGATTGGACAAACTACACCGATGACTATCCAAGAGCTGGATCCTCGAATTAGTAGACTCGAGTGTCTGTTAGATCTTTCTCAAAACCAGATGAATTGGAAGAAAGCATATAGAAGAAATTATTATAATAATTTCTTTTAACCGATATATACCTACAGGGCTGTGGTTCAAAAAACTGATTTCACTCGATTAACTTTCTATTTTAAAAAATAATAGCATCTCTATAAATGAGGTGAAATTGAAGGTTATTAATGGTGTTTTTCCTTTTTGAGGCTCGATAAAGCGGAATTGACAAAAATGTGAACTCAGATTTAAAGTTGTGAATCTTTTTTAAAATATTTATTTCATTCACATCTTGTTTTATTGTATTTGATCTAATTCATG
>ERZ724520.721-NODE-721-length-17578-cov-9.636135_pt1 | contig 17578 bp, 12 predicted proteins | sample MGYA00376053_ERZ724520 | MGnify/ENA primary metagenome ERZ724520 (study PRJEB28724, sample SAMN07190886) | activated sludge metagenome | isolation source: activated sludge of sewage treatment plant in Hong Hong | place: USA: Christiansburg, Virginia | collected...
TCCTGCCATTAAATCTTTTCCATTCATGATAGAAGCATCCATTTCATGTGTGCCATTATTAGTGAATACTGCGCCCTTGCCCGCATTAAATAAAGGATTGTTTTCCAATTGAATAATAGCAGATTCAACGGCATCAAAAGCGGATCCACCACTTTTTAAAATACTTTCACCAGCTTCAATGGCATCTTGTAGTCCGTTTTTATAAGCTAATTCTTTTTCGGGAGTCATGGTACTTTTTAAAATAGTACCTGCTCCGCCATGTATTGCTAGTGCATAATTGTGCATGTGTTGGTGTTTTAGTAATTAAATGTACTGAAAAAATGGAATAATTAGATAATTATTTATGGAGACAAATCTAAATATGAGATTGCTTCGCTATGCTAGCAATGACGCAGCACTAAAAATCATCTTCGTCTTCCTCTTTCTTTTTAGGTTGAAGAGGCTTGTTAGCTTTTGGTTTTTCTTCGCCAACTTGTATTTGGAAATTTTGGTTGGCTTTTTGCGTTTCTTTTACTTTGATGCTGTCTTTTTTGAAGAAACCAAATTCTTCTTTTAGCAGTTGTTTTAAATTTTGCTTTTCTTGTTTAATATCTTGCTTGATTTTTTCTTTTGCCCCCTTTCTATCATACTTAATGATAGGATTATCAATTGGGCCTGTCATAACAATAAATACAGATCGTCTGTTTTCAGGATCGTTTTCAACTAAGGATAATTCTTCATCAAAATCTTTGTTAGATCTTGGTTTTTTTGCCAAAATTTCACTCAATAATAATTGAATGTGATAATCAATAACATTATCAAAACCATGTTTACCCCACAACTCTAAATTAATCGCATTTGATTTAATAGAAGTTTTCGGAATCGTAATGACTTTATTTTTAATTTCAACAGCACTTTGCATAGTAGAAAATTTGATGTGTTTCAATTCATTCACATCAATGTATTTCGCTAAACTTTCTAAAGGCTTAAATCCAATTAATTCGCCTCGTTCTATTAAGATACTACTCGTGACATTAATGCTTCCTAAATCCACATTCAACTTCTTATCCCAAGAACCTGTAAAATCAATACTCGTAGTTACATAGCCTTTTAGATTTGCATCTTGAATGGTGGATTGTCCGAAATTATTTAATTGTGTAAATAATTTTTGAACGTTCAATTTATTCAATTCACAATCTCCAGATACTTTAATGTTTTCTCCACTCGCATCAGCAAAGGCATTCAATTTTACTTCTCCATCGGTTACATTTAAACTCAAATCTTTCAAGGCAATTTTTTGATTCCTCAATAACATATTCCCTTTGATGTTATCGGCTACAAACTTTGCAAAGGTTAAATGCTGAACATTTACTGAAATATTAAAATCTAAATTAGCAGGAATATTAATGGAAGATGTTTCGCTCGATTTTCCTGCGCCAAATAAAAAATCTTCTAATTCTATCTTATCACTGGTTACCTGAGCTACAATTGTTAATGGCTCTTTAGAGTCAAAAAGGTAGCTTAAAAAATTAGGTAATTCACCTACCAACATCACATCCGAATTGCCTTTAATTAATTTTAAATTATAAACATTTAAATGTCTATTATTTAATTCTAATTTGCCTTCCGGTATATTAATATGTTTTTCTGTTTGCTTAAACGTTGCTTTTAAATCTGTAATAACAGCATTTCCAATAGCTTTAATACTTGGGCTGTAGGCATTAGATTTCATTTCACTAATCAATCCTTCAATCTCTGCATTTACATTTATACTTCCACTTAAATTTTCGAGTGTATCAATCGGATAAAAGGAAATAAGTTCTTCAAGCTTTGTGTTGGCCGCTAACTTTAATTTCAAATAAGGATCTTTAAAGTTGGTTAACTCCATATCTCCTGTAAAAGTGTTATTATTTAAATTCGCTGAAATATTTTTAAGAGTTAACGTACTTCTATTTTCATTCAAAATAATGTTACCAATTAAGTTTACATTATTTAAAGTGGTATTTTTTTCTTTATAAGTGATGGTTGCTTTTTTAATTCCAAAATCTGATTTAATAATAATCGGAGTTCCGTTTTTGTAATGACATTCTCCTGACGCGTAAAACTCTCCATCGCTTTCATAATCATGAATTTGATTCTGAAATTTTTCCGGTAGCAAAGACAAGGTTGTTGAAATATCTAAGTTCTTTCCATTAAAATTAATATCTAAGGATTGTAAGCTATCTTTAATAACAAAAGCGCCATTACTTACAATTTGCGTTTCATTGATAGAGGTTTCAGATTTTTGAATGGCATAGTTTGAACCATTGACGTCAAACACAATATCAAATTTTAATTTTTTATTATTTAAATACTTCACATTCTCAACTTGAAACAAATCAACATATGCATTTCCATCAGATATGAGCGTATATTGATCATCATTGAATCTTCCTTTAAAATGAAGTTCTTTGATGGAAGTGTTTAATTTAATTTTATGTTTATTGTTCTTGTAAGTTAATTCAACATTTGATAAACTGATGTTTTCTAAAGCAAATTTTAAACTTGTACTTTCAGTACTTGTAGTGTCTGATTTCCAAACCAAATAATTGGCATTACCTTTTTTATCAACCTTTAAATGACAATTTGCATCCTTTAAGGAGATTTTCTTAATAGTATAATTCTTATTAAATAGGTCTTTGATGTTAAACGCCAGAGATAAACTTTTAGCTTGCAATAAGGTATCGCTAGTTTTAAAGCCTTCGGCATCCATGGCAGTCAACTCTTTAAACTCAATAGCACAATTAGGAAAAGATTTGATAATCGTTAAATCAATATTCTTAGGGTCTATTCGAATCTCAGTTTTTAAATGTTTGTTGAGTTCTTTAATGATTAAGTTAACCACTTCCTCCTCATAAATAAATACCAACGATACACTAATTCCAACAATTGAAACAACAGAAATCACCAACGTTAAAATCAAACGTTTTAAAAATCTCCAAATACTTTTCTTCTTTTTGGGAGCTTCTTGTACAGTATGTTCTTGCAAATTTTCGATACCCTAAATTTCCGTTTTATTGCTTGTTAATTTTAGCCAAATAATGCTATTGTTTAAACAACAGATTATTAATAATTAAACGCATAACGCATTTTACATCAATAAAGTACAAGTACTTTTATAGGAAATTAAACGCACCTCATGGAATTCGATTATTTCAGCTGGATTATACTACCAATTCTTATTTTCATATCGCGTTTAGGTGACGTGACCATGGCCACGCTGCGTCACATTTTCATTTCTAAAGGGTTTAAAAAGATAGTTCCAATTCTTGGTTTTTTTGAAGTATTAATTTGGTTGGTAGCAATGAGGCAAGTGTTTAGTCATTTAGATAATGTAGCTTGTTTTATAGCTTGGGCAGCTGGATTTAGTGCAGGTACTTATTTAGGAATGTATATTGAAGAGCGTTTGGCAATGGGCGCTCAAATAATTCGAATTATCAGCAATGAAGATATAAGCGTTTTAATAGAAGCCTTAAAGGCGAGAAATCAAGGAGTTACTATAGTAGATGGTCAAGGAGCCATGGGGCCAGTAAAATTGATTTTTACGATTGTGAAACGAACGGATAAAGCAGAAGTTATTGATATAATAAACACGCTAACACCTAACGCGTTTTATTCAATTGAAGACGTAAAAGGCTCTGAACACGGTGTATTTACTGATGATGGAAAAACCTCAGCTGTGGGCAGATTATTTACAATTAGAAAAGGGAAGTAGGCTATTTCCAAAACAACATCTTAGCGCCTAACAAAATAATAATGGCGCCAAAAATTTGCTTCACTGTTTTTTGATCTAAAGAAATAGATAATTTACTTCCAAAATAACTTCCAAAAACAAACGTAGAACAAATAATTAATCCTGTTTTATAATCTACATAACCTTGTTTGTGATAATTCATTACTCCTAAAATTCCTATTGGCAACAAAAACATAAATAAGGTGGTGCCTTGCGCTTGATGTTGCGTAAACCCAAGAAAATAAACTAATACTGGCACAATGATGATACCCCCGCCAATGCCAACCATGCCACTTAAAAATCCAGCTGCTAAACCTACAGCTAATAAAATTAATAGAATTTGTATAGTCATTGGCTTTTTGTTTTGCATGGATAATGGATGTGCTGTTAATCGAAATTTATGATGTCAAATCTCTTTTTCCCTTTTGAAATTTTAATAGGTATGGCCACTGATTTCAAATTATTACCCTGAAAATCTCTTACGGCTTGATCTTCCAAAACGACTACATCCTTGGTTTCAATTACATTTCTTGTTATAATGCCTTTATCATCGATACTTGTACTTAATAATATAGACTTACCGGGATCACATGCTTCGTATGCCTTGCGAGTAAAAATATTTGGGTCAGGAAAATTTGTTAAATTTTCTGGCTTGTCGTAATAAATAAAATTCAACTTATCGTTAACGATCACATTCACTGGATTAGCTTCGGGATAAGCGGAAATTTTAGGAATTATTTTCATCCAATCTACTGTATTACTTTTTGTGTATTTAATTACTAAAATTTCATCTTTGTAAATAGATGGAGGAAAATTATTGTAGCCATTAATTTTATACTGATGTTGAGAAACAAAATAAATTGACTCATTTAATAAAAATAATTTAGGAGTACTCCATTTTAAAAAATTACCGTATTTAGCTCTGTTCATTAATAATTTATCTTCTATCGATGAATCTATGTAATGAAAAATTTGACTCTTTAATTCTAAATTTTTAGCATCTACGACTACCATATAAAATCCACGTTTTGCTTCATCTTCAATTTTAATTTCTCCATCAGAGAACTGTCCAAAACATAAAAAATCATTATTAATTATATCACACGTAATGCTTTGCAAAGTTTTACCCTTGGACTCAATTTCAAAATGAACAGTATGTGCATTTTGAGACGATGCCAAGCCCACGCCATAATTTAAATCATCATAATTATCAAGTATATCTTTATGATCGCTGCGTGCATAGGCAAATAAATAACATAAATTACCTTGATTATCAATCATATATTCGGAACTGGAAACAGTCGAATTTTTGTATGTTGTAATTGGAGATTTTTCCCAAACTTTTATATATCCGTTTACTTCGTACAATTTAAATGTAACATTCTGTATTTTTTTATTTTCCTTTATTTCCGAAGTGACAAGCATCTTTTTTCTATCTGGCGAAAAAGAAATATCAATATCCAATGATTGATGATCTTTTTTAGAAATAATTTTATCGATTTCCAATGTTTCGCCCATTTTTTCGCCTGTATCACTGTTATACTGCGTAAGCAAAAGTGCAATGCCATGTTTAAAAAAGCTAGAGTTGGCATCATACGAAAAAACCAGTAGTTTACCATTAACATTAAATACATCATAAATGCCAAAATCGGGTGTAATTTCTTTTATGTAAATTGTTTTACCGGATTTCTTATCTACTTTATGAAGCATATAAGTAGTGGCAGCGATACCATTTTTATTCCTTATAAAATAAAATCCAGTATTATCAGATTCAACCGATTTCTTGTACCATAAAACTTTAGCAGTTTCAAATTCATCGCCAGATGCTACTGAAAATTTTTGAGCGTCAATGAATAAATAAGAAAGTAAACAATACAATAAAACATAAAATTTCATACAATTGTGAATAAAAAATAAAACAATCTTCTAAAAATCAGTAGTTAAAGACAAATAGGTCATTCCTTTTTGAACTTTTCTATCATCCACACCCCAAGCAAAATCAACACGAATAAAATAACCTAATAAACGAGAACGCAAACCAAAACCATAACCACCTACAATTGGTTCTTTTTGATTAAAAATAGTTAGAGTGACAGGATTACCTACGTATACATTTTTGTTTAATACATTTTCATCACTGTATGGATTCTTATCATACCATGCCATTCCTAAATCTCCAAATCCAATAATTTGAAAATTTTGAACAAAATCGGAACGAATAGGTCGGTTTAATAAATATTTAAAAATTGGCCAACGTATTTCACTATTCCATACTACAAAATTATTTCCGTTACGAATGTTTTGTTTAAAGCCACGTAAGTTAGTTGCTAAAGTTTGAAATTGATACTGTTCAGGCTTTACAATGTTTATACTGTTATCAAACTGAGGATTTAGCCAGTTATCAACGCCTCCTAAGTAATATACTAATCTATCTTTACCCCAAGATGTGGCACCAGCAATACGATTGGCCCAAATTAAATCTCTGTGAATTTTCTTATAATTACGGAAATCAAAACCAAACGTTAATAAATCGTGTTGTTCATTTTTAATTAATCGCCAATACTCTGCCCACATTTTAAATCGAGTACCGTTATATAAATTCAATCCACGTTTTCTAGTATTATCGAAAATGTACTCTACTTTAGCACCGCCGTAATTGTCATAAACATTCGGAGCTGGTAAGCTCTCATCACTAACTGATGCGAACACAGTTCTGTCATTACGATACATGACAGACAACTTAGTTGCCGACACTTCACTAAATGGAATTTTCCAAGTATAACGTGCGTCATGTGTTAATATTTTTGCAACACCAGCATAACCATTTACTTTTAAAAATGATTGTCGATGTAAAACTAATTGCCTATCAACTTTCTTAATTCTATTTTCCCAACTTAATAAATACTCATTGTCCAATGTTCCGGAAATTCTAAATCCAGCAACAATACGTTTGTCTTCAAATAAATCGCTTAAGCCAATTTTAAACAATGCATTTAGTCCTGGATTTAAATAAACCGGGCTACCACCTCCTGAAAACCGCTGATAGTTAGTACCTAAAAAGGAATTATCTAATTGCGTTACAACTTGATCGGTTTTAAAGCTAGTGTAGTAATTTTGCTGAATAGGAAAACGCAATTCTCCAGAAGAATTGCCGCCAACTTCCTGAGGATTTCGAATTGCCAATCCCGATTTTGAGATAGTATCATTTTTAGCGTTTACGACTTCTTTTTGTTTTTCTTTCTTCGGTTCACTCTTTAATTCATATGTCTCAAAATCTATTCCTTCTGTTTTTTTAGCTGTCGTGTCAGCTGTTTTCTGTCCTAAATTTTCGTCGCGACGAACTGGATTGGTAATAATAATTTTATCGGGGTCCGCTAAATTGGTTCGAGGAACGGCTTTAAACCAAGTGTTATTAAGTGTGATAGGCTTTAAATCATTTATTGGAGTTAATGGAGAGACTATTAATCTTTCTTTAAAATTATCAATTATTATTTCAGCATATCTAGTATAACGTGCATTGATATGATGTTCCTGAATATTTTTTTGGTAATTCGTAATAGCTTTCGAATTATAAAAATAACGATAATGTTCGGTGGTATCCACAAAGGCAATCGAACTGTCTAACACACCAACATATCTATTATAAACACCGTTAGCTTCTCCTAAATAGGCAATAACACCTTTACTATATTCTTGGGGACTGGTTTCGTTTACATCAGGAGTATTAGTTACTCTATATAATAAATTAGATTTAGTAGCTGCATTATAATAAAATATATCGCTGTTTTTAGAAAACTTCAAATACAATTTTGCGTCTTCATTTCCTTTGATAGTATCATGTGTTCTGTTGGATTGAAATAAAATACCTTTTGAGTTATCTACAAACACAGGGTTGTTATCGTCCCATGCATCATTGGTAATTTGCTCTACTCCACCAGAATTTAAGGTGAAGATAAAAATATCAGATTGACCTTTTCCTTTTTTAACAGCACTCATCACAATACGTTTACCATCATGCGAAAACGCATAACTGTTTACTTTTTCAAAGCCAGTCACATTTCTCTTATTTGTTTCTTTGCTTTCTGTATCGTAAGTATGAAGTTTCAAAACATTTTTACGTTCGTATATCATCGACACCACTGTGTTATTAGGGTGCCATGCAATTAAGGGATAGGTATTATCTTCTAAACGCTCTAATTTTGGATTTAATTTAATTAAACGTTTAACTTTTTTCTCGCCAATTGTATTGATGAAAACTTTGTACTGTCCTAATTCATTCGTAGCATAACTTATTTTTTGCCCATCAGGACTCACCTTTAATTGATAATAATGGCGTGATTTTTTTTGTTTTTTAAGAACAGATTCAGTGACAGGATTTTTACGGGTACTATCTCTATAATCAAAATAACGTTTCGCCATTTTATTAGTGAACTCACTAGTCATATATTGAACGGATGTTCCTAACACATATAAAAAAGCATTATTAGGATTACGGCTCACTTTAGTCATATATAACAAATTAGGAATCACCGCTTCGCCATATTCCTCAGCAACGTAATACCACATAGCATGCCCAGCCATGGTTGCTTCTTTACCAGTTAATTGATTAAACTTTAAAAATTTATCATTTTGTATGGCATCCATTACTCGATTATCTATGGATGAATTCCATCCTTCTGATAAATAAGCAATCAGGCCGTTTTTAAACCAATCGGGTAAAGCTAACAATGTTGAGTTTCTAACTATGTCTCTAGTTCTTCCACCATACATCATTTGGTCAACCATTAACTCAGCTAATGCAGCGCGAATTTGTTTATCCAAATCAGCATGAGAACCCGTAAAATAAATGAAAATTTTATCTCCAATAATTCGAGTAACCCCTCCAATGTTTCCATTTTCTTCAGATGCTAATCCAATATTGCTTTGTTTAAAGTCGTTTTGGTTATTGTAAACAATGATGTCAATTTTATCATCCAATTGAAAATCCAAACGTTTTTCCATGATGGGCAATTGTCTATCAACCGAAGTAGCAGTATATCTAGCAATTTCTTGTCCACCTTCATACAAATAAACTCTAAAGCGCTCAAAGTCAAAATAAGTCCAGTTGAAAGACTGATATTGCATGCGGTTTTTTCCAAATTCTAATTGAGAACCATAATAGAACTGTGCATACGTAGTTTTAATACATAGCACTAGAAAAAATAAAGAAAGTAACCGCTTCATTAAATTGAATAATAAGCCCTAAATTTAGCGAATAATTCTTTAAAATACTATGATAAACGTACACTATTTTGCCTTCGGTCCTTTTCAGGAAAACACCTATGTTTTATGGGATGAAACCAATGAATGTATCATATTGGACCCAGGAAATAGCACTGCTAGCGAAAACAAAAAATTAAGCGATTTTATATCACAAAATAACTTAAATGTGAAGCGTTTAATCCTAACACACGCGCATATAGACCATATTAATGGCAATAAATATGTATTTGACACTTATGACATATTACCAGAAATGCATAAAGACGATGTTTACTTTATTGAAAAACAAGTTGCAACAGCAAATATGTATGGCATACCAACTATTCAAAGTCCAATGCCTAAAGAATTTATAAAAGAGGGCGATGTGATTCGCTTTGGAAATTCGTCTTTACAAACATTGCATACTCCAGGGCATTCGCCAGGAAGCATATCTTATTATAATTTAGAGGATAAGTTTATAATTGGTGGAGACGTGTTGTTTTATGGAAGTATTGGTCGCTCCGATTTACCAATGGGAGATCATGACACGCTAATAAAATCTATCAAAGAAAAATTAATGCCTTTAGGAGATGATATGAAAGTGTATAGCGGACATGGCATGCCAACTACGATTGGTTTTGAGAGAATGAATAATCCTTTTTTAGTTTAACCTTTTTAGTCACGAATCTTTACGATTAATGATTACGAATTTATTTACGAATATACGAATCTGGATTTAAAGCAATTAACAATCATCGCATACACAGACTGGTATATTCGTATTAATTCATATTCAAAAAATAGACAAAATAACTTTCGCCATAATTTTTCGAAAAATCATCTAACTAACACATAACCAATATTTTAATTTTTATTTTATGAGGCTATTTAGCTGAATTGTTCACTATTTAAGCCTTCATTTTTTAAAAAAGTGTAACCTCATTTTGTTATAGTTAAAAAGCACTTAACGCTTTTAAACAAAATGAAATTACGAGGCATTATTAAACTAAGTGTATTTATTTTTTTTGCTATTGTAACAACCTTACAAGCGCAAGATCTTCAGTTCACACAATTTTATGCTAATCCATTGTATTTAAATCCTGCATTTGCGGGGAGTGTTCGCTGTCCAAGAATTTGCATGAATTATCGCAACCAGTGGCCTAATTTATCAGGCACATATGTTTCTTACAGTGCGTCTTACGACCAGCATGTAGATGCCATCAACGGTGGTTTAGGTTTTATTGTAACGCAGGATGATCAAGCGCATGGCACATTAAAATCAACACAAGTTGGATTAATATATTCATATCATTTAGCTATTAGCCGCAAGGTTTCTATCAGAGCTAGCTTACAAGCTGGATTTTTTCAAAAAACTTTAGACAAAACTAAACTAAATTTTGGCGATATGATAGATGCCAGAAGAGGATTTGTTTGGAATACAAATGAACAAATCCCTTCTCAATCAAAAACAAATCTCGATTTTTCGGGGGGCGCAATGATTTACAGTAAACGATACTACTTAGGTATAGCTGGTCATCATTTAACCCAGCCAGACGAAGGTTTGCAAGGTTCGTCAAAATTACCATTGAAAATTACAGCTCATGCAGGAGCAATGGTCTCTCTTGAAAAAGGTAACGAATCGTTTATTTCTCCAAATATTTTATTTCAGCAACAACAAAATTTTACCCAATTAAATTTAGGAATGTACTTTGTTAAAGGAAATTTTGTTGGTGGTTTATGGTACCGCAACTCCGATGCCTTTATTGTGTTAATAGGCTTACAGGCAGATCATTTAAAAATAGGCTATAGCTATGATGTTACTATATCTAAATTATCAAACAATACAGCAGGTTCACATGAAGTTTCATTACAAATACAATTTGGTTGCAAAAAACCAAGACCAAGACACCGACCAGATAGTTGTCCGAGTTTTTAAAATTAACTGAAAAGCAAATGAAATTACTTAACTTTAATTCAGATACAGAATCTTTAAATGACCGACTTAGTAAAGGAAATACGAAAAAAAGATAAGAAAGCAATCACTGCACTATACAATCAGTATGGCAAAAAATTGTATGGTTATGCCGTGAGCAAATGGAATGTGAATGAAGATGATGCTTGGGAATTAGTTTATAAAACGTTATACAAAATTATTGAAGTGATTGACAAATACACATTTGAAAATGAAAGCAAGTTCAATGGATTCATCTATCAAATATTTATCAATAATTTAAGAAACAATTACAACGAAAAGAAAAATAAATACGTTGAAACCATTGTTCTAGAAGAAAAACACGGACCATATGTATCAGAAAAAGAAGAAACTACAGAAGAACCTGTTTCAAATAACCCATACATGAATTGCTTGAAAAAAACATTAGAGCAGTTTGAAGATTGGAAAAGAGTCTTGTTGTTAATGAGAGCTCAGAATTTCTCTTACGACGAAATTTCTAAATACGTGAATAAGCCAAGTGAGCAACTTAAAGTGTATTATTTAAGGGCAAAACAAATACTAACTGATAAAGTAAACAAGTGCGTTAACACCATTTAAACATGGCAGAAAAAGGATCCATAAATGAAAATGAACTAGATGGCTTACTTCGTGATTTGTATCTTGAAGAGAATAGCCATACAGTAAACGAAATAGAAGCAAATTTTGTATTAGCGCAAAACTATGATATTACTATCAATCCAAAAAAAGAAAAAGAACTACTGAACAAATTGCAAAATAAACCAGATGGCTTTTCAAGTATGAAATTGCTTTTTTCTCTTCTTGGCATTAGCATCTTAATTGCATTACTGTTATATTTTTATTTAGACACTAATCATTCAACTATTGGTGGTTCTATTCAAACCAATCAAAATATAGATACTGAGGAAACACAAGTACTTAACTCAGAAAAAGAAAAAATAGCCCCAGATAATAATACACTTAGTTTAAAAATCAGAGATACTTTTGGTCGTCCAGAAATATTAAATTCTACCATTAGTTTAGATTCGAGTATTGATAAAAATAATTTTACTCAATATTCAGAAAACATAGAACAAAGCGTTCCATACTTAACCGAAAAAGACAAATTAAAATACAAGAATATTAAAGAGCAGATCCTAAAAGCACTTGTTAAATCAGACAAAGGCTTGTACACCAAAATACCGGCCTTTGAGACAGATTATGCAGGTAAATCAATTGTTCTAGATGCATTCACTATCAGAAATGTGGGAATCACAAATTTGGAGTACAAAACATTTTTAGCTGATTTATTAGCTCAAAATAAAAATGAGGATTATTTAACATGTAAAGTGCTTAATGAAAATTGGAAGGAACAGGGTTTCACTAACTTAGCCAATGCATATTTTCAGAATGAAAAATATAATGATTTTCCAGTTGTAAACATTAGTTATGAAGCGGCAAAACTATTTTGTAAATGGCTAGAAGATGAAATTAAAATTTACACAAAGCAAAACGGCTTAAAAGCTAACGCCCTAAAAATTAGATTACCTTATGATGAAGAATGGATTTTTGCTGCTCGCGAGGGTTATGCCAAAATAGCTTTTGAAAAGGGCTATAATACTATTTATGATGAAACCTCAAGACTGGTAAGTAAATCATTTACCAATAGAGTTGAATTAGTAAAGAAACGAGTGAAACGTTTAGATACACTTTACAGCATTTTTACTACAAATCGCTATGGCTGGAGCGAAAAACAAACCTTGAATTTCTTTGAGTTGGGATTCAATTATTACAAAACTGTTACAAATGATACAATATATATAGATCGTATGAAAGTGCTTGGAAAAATTGGTCATGTATCCGAAATGGTGCCACAAAAAAACACGGACCGTATTTGGTTATCAGGTTTAAGTTGGAAAAACAAAGAAGACTATCAAAAACTGGAACAAGATTTTAACACAAATACATGCTCCCCTTTTGTTGGTTTTAGAATTGTCGTTGTAAATCCAAACGATCCTGAGTATAAAAAACCATTTTGGTAGAATATAAAAAAGCTTTGATTACCTTTGATCAAATTACTTTTACATGCCAAATTTACTTCAACACGAAAGCAGTCCTTACCTACTCCAACATGCCAACAACCCTGTTAATTGGTACGCATGGAATGAAGAAACTTTAGCATTGGCTAAGAAAGAAAATAAACTCATTTTGGTGAGTATCGGTTACAGCGCTTGTCATTGGTGCCATGTAATGGAACATGAAAGTTTTGAGGACGAACAAGTAGCAACGATCATGAACGAAAACTTTATCAATATTAAAGTGGATAGAGAAGAACGTCCTGATATTGACATGGTTTATATGGGTGCTGTGCAATTAATGACAGGGCAAGGTGGCTGGCCCTTGAATTGTTTTGCATTACCCGATGGCAGACCTATTTATGGAGGAACTTATTTTCCAAAAAATCAATGGATCAATGTATTGAATAACTTAGCCGATTTATTTGCCACAAATCCTGATAAAGCATACGAATACGCAGCCCATTTAACTGACGGATTGGAGCAATTAGAAATTCCGAAAGCAACTGATGAAAATGACTTTGAAATTGAAACACTCTACAAATCAGTCAATAAATGGAAGTCTGGATTTGATAATGAACAAGGTGGACCAAACCGTGCGCCAAAATTTCCTTTACCAAATAATTATTTGTTTTTATTGAATTATCATTTTTACGAAAACGATTTAATCATCAAAAAACATTTGGATTTAACCCTAACCAAAATGGCTTGGGGAGGAATTTACGACCAATTAGGTGGAGGCTTTGCGAGATATAGTACAGATGTATTGTGGAAAGTACCGCACTTCGAAAAAATGTTGTACGATAATGCGCAATTGGTTAGTTTATATAGTCAAACATACAAACAAACTAAAAATGAATTGTACAAAAAAGTGGTTTACGAAACTATTGATTTTGTAAAACATGAATTATGCAATTCGGAGTTTGGATTTTATTCTGCTTTAGATGCTGATAGTGAAGGCGTAGAAGGAAAATACTATGTGTGGCAAAAAGAAGAATTGCATCAATTATTAAAAGATGATTTTGAGATTTTTGCTGACTATTACTGTGTGAATGATATTGGTTATTGGGAAGATGAAAACTATGTATTGATGCGTGATACAGAAGAATCAATCATTGCATTAAAATACAATGTATCTATTTCTGAACTTCAACAAAAAATCAAAGCTTGTAACGCCATTTTATTGGATGTCAGAGAAAAACGAGTAAAACCAGGATTAGATAATAAAGTATTAGCCTCTTGGAATGGCTTAATGTGTAAGGCACTAGCAGATGCTTATTTAGTTTTTGAAGAAGAGGAATTTAAAACACTCGCATTAGCCAATGCTAATTACTTAGTAAAAAATTACTATAAAGAACATGGAAAATTACTTCGCGTTATAAATAATAGCACTTCTATTTCTGGCTTTCTAGAAGATTATGCTTTTGTGATTGATGCCTTTTTATCGGTGTATTTAATTACGGCAAATGAAAACTGGTTATTGAAAGCTAAAGCATTGACGGATTACACTTTAAAACATTTTTACGACGATAAACAAAATACTTATTACTTTACTGATTCTAGTCAGGAGAAATTAGTGGTTCGAAAAGCCGAATGGAGCGACAACGTAATTCCTGCTTCGAGCTCACAAATGGCTATTAATTTGTATACATTATCTGTTTATTTTGATGATACTAACTATCGTCAAATCTCCCAAAAGCTATTAAAATCAGTAATTAAAGAGATTGAAAGTTATGGGCCAGGATATAGTAATTGGGCCTTATTATTACTCCGGAATTTGAAACCGCAAACCGAAGTAGTAATTGTTGGTAAAAGTGTTAATGAAAAATTATTGTGCCTATATAAACAAAGCCCTCCAAATGTGATATTTGCTTTAAGCGATAAAACATCAGATTTACCATTGCTAAAAAACAGATATGTTGAAGGACAAACATTGATTTATGTTTGTAAAAACAATAGCTGCTTATTACCAACCGAAACTGTTGCTGAAGCTCTAAAGCAAATTGAAGAAGGAACTACATAATAAATGGAATGTGAAGTGTAAAATACTAGTCGTGTTTTTCATATTATCACTTGTCACTTATCACCCGTCAATTATAGCTCAGACATTGATTCCAACTGCTGAAACAGCCTTTGAAAATCAATTGCCATTTAATACGGAGTATATCAAATCTCAAAAAATTAAATCCATCACTTTTGATATCATTGATAAAAAAGATTTACAAGTAGCCGAAGACAAAGGATTATTAACCTATTACGAATTTAACACCAACGGCTTCTTAACTCGTTTTTATAACACCTCTATCATTAAAGTGATTCAAAAAGAATATCATTCAGAACCTGTTTATCGAAGAGGTAGAAAAATAAGTAACGGACACTCTTACACCAAAAATGAATATGTGTATGATACCGTTTCAACAAACTATTTTTATACCGATAATAATTTATTGAAACTTAAACGCTACAATGATGGTTCCTATTACGAAAGCAACTATTATGATTATTCTGCTGAGGGAAAAGTAGAAAAAGAAAAGCGTTGCAAGGAAACTAATGTGTCGGAAAATAAAACAGAGTTTAAATTAGGCGGACAGTTCATTATCAGCGAAGAAACATTCAAATATTTATCTACTGGAAAAAATCAATACAAAAAAATCTGCATGAACGATGAAGGCAGACCTTACAAAGAAATTATTTATACTTTGAATGAGACCAATAAACCAGTCTCCATTAACGAACAATACACCGTTACCTGGATTACACAAAACAGCAATTTTGAATATAATGCCAAAGGACAATTAACTAAGGCTTCTTATAAAAGCAATAGTAATGGCGATATGGAGCAGGTTCGTACTTATGAATATGACGCTAATGACTGCTTACTGACTGAGAAACAATTTAAAAATGGGCAACTTCTTAAAGAAATAAGCTATGTAACTGATGCAGCGAAGAAAGTAAACTCTTACATTATTAGAGATCCTAATAATAAGAGTTTACGAATTGTGAAGTTGATGTATCAGTATTGATTACTTATCTTTATAAATAACCAAATTAATAATACCCATGTTTGGCGTACTATTATCAGTTAAAGAAACCACAAAAGGCTTACGTTGACCTTCAAAACAATTATAAACTACAAAGCCTTTATCTTCGGTTGGGTTAGGTAATTTTTTTTCGTAGTATGTTTTTAAGTCGTTAAATAAATGAGAACTTAAATCTAAGTCGTTACAATTGATTTGCACTTCTACTTCATCCAAACTATCTTTTTGTAAATTGTAAGCTACCGAATAATTAGTAATACTATCAATCGTATATTCAAAATACAAATAATCGTGAGCTACTTCAGAAGGCTGTTTGGTTTCTGTTTTAGTAATAACATCTGCTTTACTATTTAAATCAACGCCTCTTATAACGCCATCTTTACTGCGTATAATTTCATCCAACGCTTCGCTGTATTCAGGGAAAATACGTGGCTTTTTTTGCTCAACCACTTTAGGATGTTCTTCGCATGAAAAAAATCCTAAAGCCATTACTAGCAAACTATAATACACTATTTTACGCATAAATTTATTTTTCTATTTCTTCTGTTGGTACATGTTGTACTTCTGGTCTCATTTGTGGGAACAATAATACATCTTGTATAGATGGTTGATTGGTTAACAACATACACAAACGATCAATTCCAAAACCAATACCTGCTGTTGGTGGCATACCATATTCTAAAGCACGTAAAAAATCGTAATCAATAAACATCGCTTCGTCATCGCCACGCTCCATTAATTTTACTTGATCTTCAAAACGTTCGCGCTGATCGATAGGGTCGTTTAATTCGGAATACGCATTAGCAATTTCTTTACCGTTAATCATTAACTCAAAACGCTCTACTAATCCTGCTTCGGTTCTGTGTTTTTTAGTCAAAGGACTCATCTCCACTGGATAATCCGTAATAAAAGTTGGTTGAATATAATTACCTTCACATTTCTCTCCAAATAACGTATCAATCAATTTAGCTTTACCCATCGTTTCATCTATTTCTAAATGTAACGTTTTGCAAACTGCTCTTAATTCTGCTTCGTCCATTTTACTAACATCGTGCCCTGTATGTTCTTTAATGGCATCATAAATAGTAACGCGTTTAAATGGTGGAGCAAAATTAATAGTTTTGTCGCCTACTGTTAATTCAGTTGTACCATGTAAATCCATGGCAATTTTTTCCAATAATTTTTCGGTGGTATTCATCATCCAAAAATAATCGCGGTATGCTGCATAAAATTCTAATACCGTAAATTCTGGATTATGTGTTCTGTCCATTCCTTCATTACGGAAGTTACGACTGAATTCATATACCCAATCAAAACCACCAACGATTAAACGTTTTAAATATAATTCGTTTGCGATACGCAAATACAAAGGCATATCCAATGCATTGTGATGAGTTAAAAACGGACGAGCAGCTGCACCACCAGGTATAGATTGCAATACTGGTGTATCAACTTCCAAAGCGCCATTATCATTTAAGAAATTACGGATAGAAGAAATAATTTTTGTACGTTGCTCAAATGT
>ERZ724520.722-NODE-722-length-17557-cov-7.337219_pt1 | contig 17557 bp, 12 predicted proteins | sample MGYA00376053_ERZ724520 | MGnify/ENA primary metagenome ERZ724520 (study PRJEB28724, sample SAMN07190886) | activated sludge metagenome | isolation source: activated sludge of sewage treatment plant in Hong Hong | place: USA: Christiansburg, Virginia | collected...
TTATCTAAATTTCCTTTTAAAATTTTATCTTGGTTAATTTCTGTTTCTGAAGAAATTAAACGTTTTACTAATTGTAAAGAGGACATCTCTAACGAGAAAATAGCAACTGGCTTATTAAATTCAACTGCTGCATTTTTTGCCATCGTCACAACGAATGCCGTTTTACCCATACCAGGACGAGCAGCAAGAATCAATAAATCTGATTTTTGCCATCCACCTGTAATTCTATCTAAAGCGGTAAAGCCTGATGGCACACCTGATAAACCGTCGGTTTGTTGAGCAGCCATTTCAATTTCATTAATAGCCTGAGCAATTAATGAAGTCATACCAGCGTGTTGCTTACGCACGTTAGAATCTAAAATTTCAAAAATATGTTGTGTGGTTGCATCTAATAATTCAAACACATCTGTACTGTCTTCGTATGCCGATTTAATAGTTTCGGTACTGATACGAATTAACTCTCGTTGTAAATATTTTTGTGCAACAATACGAGCATGGTATTCAATGTTTGCTGATGAAGCAATACGATTAGTTAAAGAGGAAACATAAAAAGATCCACCAACTAATTCTAATTCACCATTACGTTTTAATTCTTGTGTAACGGTTAAAATATCAACGGGTTCGGAACGATTAAATAAATTATAAATCGCTTTAAAAATTGTTCCATTTTGTTCTTTGTAAAAGCTTTCAGCCGAAAGCACGTCAATGACGGTGCTTAACGCATCTTTCTCTAAAAGCATAGCACCTAAAACCGCTTCTTCTAATTCGATGGCCTGTGGCTGTAGTTTACCAACTTCATTAGTAGTTAAAGGCGTGTATAGTTTTTTGCGGGTTTTATTTTGGTTATCGAAGTTTTGCATAATTTTAGTACGGAGGGTAAAAATGCTCAATACTTTCTAATAACGGAAGTTACGATTTTTTGAGATGATTATCAACTCTTAATAAGTATGTTGATTAGTATGTTAATAGCTTGTTATTACTTATGTAAATTGCTGTAAATCAGTATGAATTCTATTAATAAGTAAAGGCGCATTTGTATTAACTGACTTGTTAGTTATGTGAAAAAAGCGGATAACTAGTTATAAACAATGCAATAGTTAGTTAATTATGGATAATTTTTTATCATTTATTGTAATATCTTTAACCTACACTACTACTGCTAAACTTGAAAAATAATTCGCATATAGCTAAACAGGTTTTATTTGGTTTAATGTTACTACTGTTTGTAGGTAATATTAAATCGCAAGTTGGTTATGAGAAAAAATTCTTGAAATTTTTTAAAGCTCAAAGTTTAGCGGGGAAAGTCAATGCATTTGATACTCTGGATAACGACTTTAAAGAAGCCTGTTATCCTTATGTAAAAGATGAATTAGAAAAAATTAGAGAACAGGCAATAATTGATCATCAAGACGAAATTTTGAATAAGTTTATGAAGATTGAAGCGCAGATGTTTTTTGTTCGACAAAACTATTCAAAAGCTATTCCTTTGTTTACTGATTTGTTGGCTAAGCATAAAATAAAAAGCTATAAAGATAGCGCCTCCGTTTTATACTGTTTAAAAAACGCCTACATCAAATTACATTCTCTTAATAAAGCCATTGAAATTCATAAAGTGATGATGGGTTTAAAAAGACGTTATGCAGATATCGATTCATGGTTATTTCATCCTAAGTTAAGTATCATATACTACGAGATGAAAATGTATAAAGAATGTCTAAATCAACAGCTGCTTGAGTTTGACGAAATAAAAAATAGTAAGCCTATGTTGTTAGGTTATTTTAATAATAGAGGTTTATTTTGGCAAAAGTATGGAAACTTAGATAGTGCCTTAATGTGTTTTAATACAGCTAAAGAAGTATTTTATTCGTTTCACAATAATCCAAAATTATACACTATCGATGATGAATTTGTTTTAGGTTTAATTGAAGGAAATATTGGGCAAGTTTATATTGAACAAAAAGAATATAAAAAAGCAATTCCTTTATTAGAAAAAGATATTGTAAGTAGCATGAACGCAAAAGATACCTTGAATGCTGCTGTTAGTGAAATTGAATTGGCAAGATGCTATCTAAATTTAAATCAAGCCCAATTATGTAAAAAATATTTAGATAATGCAAATGCCAAATTACAGCGTATTGAAGATTATAAATCAAAATTAAATATCATCAAGCAATACGCCGTTTATTATGATAAAATCGGTGCGTATCGTCAATCTATAGATTTTTACAATAGATATATTAATTTTAAAGATAGTATAGATTACAAAGAAAATTTAAAAGAATTAATATCTTCTCAGGTGGCCAGTCAGGTTGCTGAAAAAGAAAACTTGATTGTTGAAAGTCAAAAAAATATTCGTGAAAAAAATTCAGAAGTAAGTAAACAAAAAACTATTAGAAATGCTTTATTGTTTTGTGGGTTAATTTTAGTGATTGTTATGGTGTTTATCTCGTATCAACTCAAACAAACAAAAACGCAAAAGCAGTTATTGGAAATTAAAAATAAACAAATTGAAACTCGAAACGAGATTATCAATAAATCTTTGTCGGAAAAAGACTTATTAATTAAAGAAGTGCATCATCGGGTTAAAAATAATTTACAGATTATTTCTAGTTTATTGAAGTTACAATCTGCGAAAACCGCGAATTTAGAAATTCAGAATTCCTTAGGAGAAGCTCAAGATCGAATTAACTCCATGGCTTTATTACATCAATTATTGTATCGCAATAATCAAATGACTAGCTTGTTGTTTAATGAATACTTAGAAAGTTTAATCAATCAAATTTCAGGAAGTTTTTCTTTAACTAAAAAAAATATCACAGTCGAATCTCATTTAATTGAACTGGAATTAGATTTAGATACTGCTATTCCTTTAGGATTAATTACAAATGAACTGATGTCGAATGCCTACAAACATGCGTTTAATGGCAAGGAAGGTATCATTAAAGTGGAGTTATCAAAGTTGGTTAAAAACACCTATCAATTAAAAGTGTCTGATAACGGACAGGGTTTAGCGGCTGATTTTGATTTAACGAGTTCAGATTCTTTAGGATTAGATATTGTTGCTATTCTTTCAGAACAAATCAATGCAGAACTTAAGATTTATAACGATAACGGCGCTCATTTTGAAATTGTGTTTAAAGTAGGTTAGTAGATCCTAATTGTTTGGCGTATCCCTGCGGGTCGGGCTTTCGGCACTCGCTTTTTTCTTTTACCTCTGGAAAAGAAAAAGAGCTCAAACAATGCCTCTATCCCTTACGCGACAATTATTTCAAATTCATAATCTAAATTTCAAATTACTATATATCATGCGTGAGGGATGCAAGCAAAAATCCTTTTTGCTGTCTCTTTGCAAAAAGATTGTAGCGGGTCAGCCCGACCCCGCCTGTGACTTTTGCGGGGGCACGCCCAAAAAATTAAATACTAAAACGATCTATCACCTACACCTTTAATAAAATCAGCAATTAAATAACCAATTAATTTACCAGTTTTGTTATCAGCTTTAATGTGCGATAGAATAGGAGCACCTTCTGCAATATGTAAATATAAAGCACTTAAATTCTTTCCACATTGATAAACATATTGCCTTGCTTGCACAGGGGAAATTCCACTACTAGTTTTGGCACTGGATGGAACATTAGTAATCGCATCTAAATCAATTTCAACACCACAAACTTCGTTTTTCACAAATCCAATATTTTGCAATAGTGTGTCTGAATAGCTTTTACTCTCTCTTACAAATACATCTTCATATCTACTAAAATACAAATGATGATTATTAGCTGTAAAATCTTTTAAAACACTTGCGGTATTATATTGTTCGTGCATACAAAATACAGAATAGTTATTCATGTAATCTTCTTTGTATGCGTAACTAAATCCATTTCCGCTATGTCGTCCTTCTAAAGGCCTAAAATCGGTGTGCGGATCGCAATTAATGACATTTATTTTTTTATCAAGTGCTAATGAACTGCCTTTAATAATAGGGTAGGAGTTATTATGTCCGCCACCCACAATGATGGGAACTTTTTTGCAAGAAATAATTTTTGTAATGACTTCAGTGACACGTTCATCAATTATTGAAACTAAGTTTCGTAATTGAGCCATGTCGTTTTTGTTTTTAGCTTGCAACGACTCGGATTTTTCCATCAGGTCTTCCACAAAAATATGGCCTAAAACACAAACTTCTTTTCCGTTTAAAAATTCATTGCTTTGCTGACTTAAAAAACTATCTAAAGCTGGCTTCCAAGCAGTGTGAGCGCCGCCACGTCCGTAGTTAGCTTTAACGCCAATATCTTCTGGAATACCAAGTAAAACAAATTTGCAATTAGAATTTAATAATTCTTCTTCCCAATTCTTCTCCGATTTTAAAACTGTGACATCCTCACCAATTTTTATTTCATTGGTTCGTTTTCGGGTAAGATGTTCAATATCTTTTTTTGAATATAATTCTAATGACTTCATTTATAATTTAATTGGTTCAAAAAAAAAGTCCCGATACGCGGGACTTTAACATTTTATAAACGTATTTAAAAATCAAAAATCAAGGCTTTTGAAAAAATCATCATTGAGTTTACATTGGTAAATGAAGCAGATGATTTTTTCATATAACGCAGAGATTTGGTTTTTAAATATGTTTATCTACCACTCGTCAGTGTTAACAGGAGTAGAGCTTGATATTTTCATTGCTTCTTTAATATCATTAGCAATAACGCCACTTTGTTTAAATGCTTCACTTCTAATACGTTTCCATAACTCTGGTGGTAATTTCATACTACCACATTTTGGAACTTCGCTATAAACATCGCCGCCAGTGTAATCACCATTTTTAGCACTATGATTTAATTTTGAAATAGTATAACGGTATTTACCTTCTTTTGCATCAATACTGACGTGCATGGTAATAGTTCCTTGAACATCAGCAACTGGATTTAATTCTTTTGGTTTGTATGGAAACGTAACCACACATTCAGCTTTAGTTCCAGTGGTAACGCCATTACCTTTTGTGTATTTGGTTGATTCCATTTTTACAAAATTTACTGCGCGTTTCAAAATTTCACTTGAAGCCATTCCTTTTGGCGCAGAAGTATCAACTGGTACATTTCCATCTGCATCAGGTGGCAAAGAAACAGGGTCGGCTTGAATATTTACAACTTCCTGAATTTTCTTTTCTTCTTTTTTTGCTTCTTGAGCTGAAACTTGATTTACACAAAGTAAAAAACTTGTAGCTAAAAATAATGTTGTTAGTTTCATATATATACTTTTAATAATGTCTTCTGACAATTACATGTAAAATTAAGTTTATTAATAGATTTTAGTATACTTGTTAGGATTAACTTCTAACATCAAATTGTAAATAACATCAAACACATCATCAGCACTTGGTTTTGAGAAGTAATCTCCATCCGAACCATAAGCTGGTCTGTGTTCTTTAGATGCAATGGTAATAGGTTTTGAATCTAAATACTGGTAACCACCTTGCTCTTCTAATACTTTTTGCATCATATAAGCACTTGCTCCACCTGGTACATCTTCATCAAAAAATACCACTCTATTTGTTTTCTTTAAAGATTCAACAATTAAGTGATTCACATCAAATGGTAATAAGGTTTGAACATCAATTAATTCAACAGAAATGCCATGCTCTTCTAATTGTTTGATAGCATCTTGTGCAATACGAATAGAAGACCCATAAGTTACTAAAGTAACATCGGTTCCTTGAATTAATGTTTCAGGAATCCCTAGAGCTACTTTGTACTCGCCTATATTAGATGGTAAATTTTCTTTTAAACGGTAGCCATTTAAAGGCTCCACCACTAATGATGGTTCATCTGCTTCTAATAATAAATTATAAAAACCTGCGGCTTGAGTCATGTTACGAGGCACACATACATTAATACCTCTACACGCACTAATAATCATTCCCATTGGCGAACCACTATGCCAAACTCCTTCTAAACGATGCCCGCGAGTACGAATAATTACTGGTGCTTTTTGCATCCCTTTAGTTCTCCATTGCACAGTTGCTAAATCATCACTCATGATTTGTAAGGCATACAATAAATAATCTAAGTATTGAATTTCGGCAATTGGTCTTAAACCACGCATTGATAATCCAATAGCTTGTCCCATAATAGTCGCTTCACGTATACCTGTATCAAATACACGGTGTTCGCCATATTTAGCTTGTAATCCTTCTAAGCCTTGGTTTACACCACCAATTTTTCCAGAGTCTTCGCCAAAAATTAAGGTTTCAGGATATTTATTTAAAATATAATCAAAGTTTTCTCTTAATAATTCTCTTCCATCAACTGGTTTTTCTTCGTTGTAAATAGCAGCTACTGGAGCTACTGAAGAAACTTGCTGTGTGGATTGTGACATCACATGTGAACTATATCGATCTGTGTTTTCGATATTAGATAAACGTAGCCAGTCTGTTAATTTAGCGCGAGACGAAGAGTTTTCGCCTTTTGTTAAACGTAATACTTTTTTTACTGCATTGTGTATTTCTCTGCGAATAGGTTCTTTAATAGCATTTAATTCTGTTTTGATAGAATTAATTGTAGCTGCATTTGCACTTCCAGATAATTCATCAAACAATGCAGAAACCTCAGCAACTTCTGCTTTAATTGGCGTTAAATAATCTGCCCAAGCTGCTTTTTGTGCTGTTCTCACGGCTGTTTTTGCATCTTCTTCAATTGCGTTTAAAGTAGCGTCATCCGCTAAGGCGTTTTGAATAATAAATTCACGCATTTTCTTCACGCAATCAAAATCAATTTCCCATTGTAAACGTTCCTTAGATTTGTAACGCTCGTGAGATCCAGATGTACTGTGACCTTGAGGTTGTGTTACTTCTTCTACATGAACTAAAACAGGCACATGTTGCTCTCTACAAACTTTAGCGGCCTTTTCATAAGTTTCGCATAAGTGAGCGTAATCCCAACCTTTGGTTTTAAATATTTCGTAACCATTGCCACCATTCTCTCTTTGAAATCCTTTTAAAATTTCGGAAATACTTTCTTTTGTAGTTTGGTATTTTTTAGGAACAGATATACCGTGTCCATCATCCCAAACACTCATTAACATCGGCACTTGCAATACACCCGCTGCATTGATAGCTTCCCAAAATAATCCTTCAGATGTAGAGGCATCGCCAATAGTACCAAAAGCAACTTCATTTCCTTTGTTACTATAGTTTAAAAATTTTCCTTGGTGTAAGGCCGTATTTACTTTATAAAAATGTGAAGCATAGGCTAATCCCAATAAACGAGGCATTTGCCCAGCTGTTGGAGAAATATCGGCTGATGAATTTTTTTGATTCACTAATTCTTTAAATGAACCATCAGCATTTAAACTATGTGTACCAAAATGTCCGCCCATTTGACGACCACCACTCATGGGTTCTTTATCTAAATCAGTGTGTCCGTATAATCCGGCAAAATATTCTTGCAACGATAATTGATTAATAGACATCATAAAAGTTTGATCACGGTAGTAACCACTTCTAAAATCGCCATTTTGAAACACTTTAGCCATGGCTACTTGTGCTAACTCTTTTCCATCACCAAAAATACCAAACTTGGCTTTTCCAGTTAATACTTCTTTACGACCTAATAAACTTGTTTGACGGCTTTCGTTAATGATACGAAAATCGTTTAGTACAATTTTTTTGAAATCTTCAAAACTTAAGCCTTTTGCGGCTGACATAACTCCTTCTTGCATAGTAATTCCTTATCTTACAAATATAATTTTTTGGCTGGAATTACAAAAGGTTTTCGACGTTATTTTTAAATTAAATCAACTGATTTTTGTCCTATTCTTTTCATAAAAAAAATAGCCTTCTGATATACTTCAGAAGGCTATTTTAAGCGTTGTAAATTGAAATTACTTCTTTTTAGAAGCTTTTTCCTTACCAATAAACTCGTATTTCTTTTTTAGCTTGTCTTTTTTTGTGACTTTAACTTCACCGCTGATATCATAATTATCAACCACACATTTTATAATAACGGTTTGGTCGGTTTCATCTGTTGTAGATATTTCGGCTTCTGTATAATGATTTTCGTTTTGTTCTTCGTCGGTATATGTAGAATCTTTAGTGATTTCGTATTTTACCCATTTAAGCTGCATTTTGTCAAACAAAAAAGTACTAAATAACCCTTTTCCCGCTTTAAATTCTAATTCGTCTTCAACTGCTTTTTTTGGAGGCCCGCCTTCTTTTACTTCAGTCATCATAACTGTAAACTTGCGTTTATCCAACATGTCTTTTGGCTCGCCTTTTTTAATGGCGTTTATACTTAATATTCCAATTGCTATAACAGAAGCCGAGATGATAATATGTTTTAAGTTCATTGCTTTAATTTTTTATTGTGGTAAATTTAATGAAATTATGATGCCACAATCTAGCTGTTTACAATTTATTAATATTTTTTGGCACCATAATCTACAATTTATAGCAATCTTATTATTCAAATGATGGTATCTTTATAGCATAAAATATTATGGAACCTTTAGCAGAAAGAGTCAGACCCAATCATTTAGACCACTACATTGGTCAGGAACATATTATTGGTAAGGAATCTGCCCTTCGCAAAGCAATAGTGCAAAATTTATTACCCTCCATCATTTTATGGGGGCCGCCAGGTGTTGGAAAAACTACTTTAGCACAAATTATAACCAAAACTTTAAAACGTCCTTTTTATTCGTTAAGCGCTATTAATTCGGGAGTAAAAGATGTGAGAGAAGTGATTGAAAAAGCATCAGCAGATGGTGGTTTTTTTAAACAAGAAAAACCAGTTTTGTTTATTGATGAGATTCACCGTTTTAGTAAATCACAACAAGATTCATTATTAAATGCCGTTGAAAAAGGAATCGTAACTTTAATAGGAGCAACCACCGAAAATCCATCTTTTGAAGTTATTCCAGCGCTTTTATCAAGATGTCAAGTGGTTGTTTTAAAGCATCTTACAAAGGATAACTTAATTCAATTATTGAATAATGCTATAGCTAGCGATGATGTTTTAAAACGAAAAAATATTGTCTTGAAAGAAACAGAAGCTTTATTAAGAATTTCGGGTGGCGATGGACGTAAATTATTAAATGCACTCGAAATAGTAGTAAATTGTATTAGTGAACCGGAGATTATTATTACGGATGAAATAGTAAAGCAATACATTCAGCAAAATTTAGCCCTATATGATAAATCGGGTGAACAGCATTACGATATTATTTCGGCCTTTATTAAATCCATCAGAGGTTCAGATCCTAATGGTGCTGTTTATTGGTTAGCAAGAATGATTGATGGGGGAGAGGACCCAAGTTTTATTGCCCGTCGTTTATTAATTTTAGCTTCAGAAGATGTTGGAAATGCAAATCCAACGGCTTTGGTTATTGCTAATAATTGTTTTCAAGCGGTTAATGTGATTGGTTATCCCGAAAGTAGAATTATTTTAGCACAAACAGTAACATATTTAGCATGTTCAGCTAAAAGTAATAGTAGTTATATGGCTATAAATTTAGCCCAACAAGAAGTTAAAAAATCGGGCGATTTACCAGTTCCCCTGCATTTAAGAAATGCACCGACCAAGTTGATGAAAGAGCTTGGTTATGGAGAAGAGTATAAATACTCGCACGACTACGATAACCATTTTGTAGCCCAAGAATTTTTACCCAATGAAATTAGTGGCGCTACTTTTTATAATCCATCAGAATATTCGAGAGAACGAGACCTGAAAGAGTTTTTAAAAGAAAGATGGAAGGATAAATACGGTTATTAATTCTTATGAATTAATTCAGGGATTGGCTCAAATATTAATACTTTGCCTAAGCCGATAATTAAACCGCCAATCACTTGTTCGGCAATTTGCCAAGCACAATCAGCAACAATGTACGTGAAGTTAATGTCCTTCGAAAACGAAATACCTAAAACAGTAACTAAAGCAAATAATATAAATCCTAAAATAAAGCCAGCAACTACACCTCTTAACATAGGATGTGAAATATATTTATCTAATAACTTTGATTCGTAAGTTCTATATAGAGTAAAAGAAATAACTAGATAAACTAAAGCAGCTAAGCCTAAAAACAAACCTTTTGAAAAAGTAATGCGGTTTAAATCATTTAAAAATACGCCGTGCCAGAAATAAAATGCAACATACATAATTACCGCAGCAACTATCCAACTTACATAAAATCTAAAAGAATATAGCATCGAATGCAAAAGTAATATTTTTTCGACATTCATAAACAAAAACTTTGCCAAATATTTGATTGTTATTATGTTAAAAAAACGGTAAGTTTGTGATATGCGTTTTTTACAAAAATTAATAATTGGACTATTTTTATTGATTTCGGTAGTATCTTGTAAAAAAGAAACTACTTGGGATGTAGATTTAGCAATACCATTAGCTAAAAGCTATTTAAACATTAGTAATTTTTTTGGTGATACAATTTTTCAAGCCGACCCTAATGGCTTATTGCATATTGCATTTAGTAAAGATTTAATAAACTATACTATGGATAGTTTGGTTAATTTACCTGATACTACAGTTACACTTGGTTATACTCTTCCATTTTCCCAGCCATTAAATGCAGGGGTAGTGATCTTTTCAAATGCTGCTTCAACCGATAAGGAAATTAAATTTGATGTAAGCAATGGTGTAGAATTGAATAAAGCTATAGTAAGGTCGGGATATTTAAAGGTCGAATATGCTAATACGTATAACCAGCCATTAGATTTCAAATATATTATAAACTCAGCTTCTTTGTGGGGTGGTTTATTAACTATAAATCAAACTGTAGCAGGCAATTCTGCCTTTACAAAAACGTATCCTCTAAATGGATACAATATAAATTTAACAGGACAATCAGGCAACAAAGTAAATACTTTAGTACAAACCTACACAATAAGTACTAGTCCATCTGGTGTTGCTAGTACTTTGCAACCAGGGCAAGGTTTAATCATCAAACTATCTTTTGTGGACGTGGTGCCTGAGTATGTGCAAGGCTATTTTGGACAACAAGATTTGTCGTTTGGCCCAGACTCAACATCATTAGGGTTTTTAGGAAATTTCAGCCCTAGTAATTTGATGCTAACACAATCCTCTATTAATTTTAGAATTATTAATGAGTTTGGAATCGAGATGAGCAGTTCTATCAACAGCATGAGGTCAATTAAAACTTCTCCAGCAAATGTGGTTACACTTAACGCTGGTAATTTGTTGCAATCCATCAATGTAAATAGAGCCAATAGAACCAACAATCCTTCAAATCCTGTTTTCCCATGGTTAAAACAAATTAATGTTAATTCATCTAATTCTAACTTAAATCCTTTCTTACAAAATTTACCAAACTATTTAGGTTATTCTATTAAAGCCACGTTAAATCCTTTGGGTAATATTTCGGCAGGTAACGATTTTGCTTTTTATGGAAGGGGCTTAAGAGTTATTGCTGATGTGGACATCCCATTAGCATTATCAGCAAACTATTTTAGTTTAGTCAATTTTTCAAAAGTTGATTTAACTCAGCTAAAAGAGTTGAATGATGTTAACTCTTGTGATATTATTATGCAGGCGCGTAATAACTATCCGTTTAAAGCTCAAATACAAGGTTATATGCTTAACGACCAAAATCAAATTATTGATTCGTTATTTGTGCCAGGACAAAATAGTATCGAATCTGCTATTACAGATGGAAATAATGTGGTGTTAAATTACTTGGACTCTAAATTAATTGCTTCGTTTGATAAAACTAAAATCAATAACCTAAGTCAGTGTAAACAAATAAAATTTGTAAGTTATTTATACCTTCCTAATCAGCCAACACCAATAAAAATTAATGAGGATAGCTATTTAGATTTAGTAGTTCATGCTTATGTAAATTATAACGCTAGGGTAAAATAATGAAAACACGGCTGATACTATTTTCGATTTTTTGCTCGCTATCTGTTTTTTCGCAGTATAATTCAGAGTTTTTAAACTTTGGACAAACTGGTAGAAGTATTTCTATTAACGGTGAATTTGAATTAGGTTCAAATGGCATTTATAATTCACTTTTAAACAAGTTTATTTATGGCGGTAATATTGATAAGAAAACAAAGGACGCCTCAAACAATTCGATGAAAGCATTGAATGTAATGGGTGCAAATATGAACTACGATATCTCGGCATTTTTTGGTAGAAGTCCAAAATACTCCTATTTAATTGGCTTTAAAGATCAACGTATTTTTAATGCAGCATATACCAAAGATTTTTATCAATTAGTATTTTATGGTAATAAGCCTTATTTAGGAGAAACAAAAAATTTAGCGGGTTCCAATATTAATTCTTTACGTTTTCAAGAATTAAAATTGGGATTTATATGGCATAAAATCGATACAACTGCAAAGGTTGGAGTATCTATTTCTATTTTAAAAGGACAGCAATTATTTTATGTAAAAGCAAAAGAAGGCTCTTCGTTATATACCAATTCGGATGGAACGGAATTAGTGTTTAATTCGGATTTTAATATGGCATTAAGCGACACAACTAATAAAAGTAATCCTTTTGCTTATTCAGGAATTGGGGCGAGCGCCGACATATTTTTTGAAACACCTTACAAAGGTAAGCTAGGGAAGGGGAGTGTGTTAACCGTAAACGCTAACAATATTGGCTTTTTACATTGGTTTGATAATAGTGTTCAGTACAGCAGCGATTCTACTTTTAAATTTGATGGTTACCGCATTGATAATTTATTGGATTTACAGGACTCAACCTTATCAGCTATAAATAGAGATAGTATCATTAAAACAACCACTAATGCTCGTAAAGAATCCTTTAATGTAAATATTCCTACTAATCTTCTTATCATCAATAAAATTCAGTTTACTGATAAATTTTATTTAGCAGTAGGATTTAGGTATCTGTTTAATTCCAATTTTAAACCTTATTTCTTTACTGATGCAGAGTATCATTTTACACCAAAAGTTATAGGAGCTTTGCACGTGGCTTATGGTGGTTATTCAAAATTAAATGTTGGTTTAGCATTTTCGTATGTTTCAAAATCTTGGTTTTTTAGAATAGGAAGTAATAGTTTACAAGGTTATATCTCTCCAACAAACACATACGGCCAAGGAGCTTTTGTAAGTATTGCTAAAAAATTTAAACGATAAGTCATGAGATTTTTAATTATTATTTTGTTTTTAGTTATTGGAATTGCCACCAATGCTCAACCACCTAAAAAATTCTACAGTACTTATGGAGGTAACGGTTATGATGTTGGCTACGATGTAAAACAAACACTTGATGGCGGTTATATTATTACTGGTTCCACAAGCAGTTATGGACAAGGAAATACAGATATGTATTTACTGAAAATTGATAGTATGGGGCAAAAGGTATTTCAAAATACCTTTGGAGGCGTGAGTAACGAAATTGGGAAAAGTATTGTACAGTTAGCTGATTCTAGTTACGTCATGGCTGGCTATACAAGCTCGAGTGGAGTAGGTGGTTACGATGTATTTTTGGTAAAAGCAGATAAAGTTGGCAATTTAATTTGGCAAAAAACTATTGGTGGGAGCGACTGGGATTTTGCCAATAGTATGGAGGCAACATCCGATGGAGGTTTTATAATTGCAGGAACAACCTATAGTTATGGTAAAGGTAACGCAGATGGATACGTGATAAAAACTGATGCTAATGGAGATACTACTTGGACAAAAACGTATGGTGGATTAAAAGATGACGAATTTAAATCGGTGATTCAAACTTCAGATGGTAATTATGCATTAGCAGGTTATACAAAAAGTTATAATGATTCGTTGGGAGATGCTTGGATATTTAAACTCGACCAAAATGGGGATTCGATATTATGTAAATTCCATGGAGGTAACAAAGAAGATTTTGCTAATTCAATATCACAACTAGAAAATTTAGATTTAATAATATCGGGGGCGACTAGAAGTTCTTCAACGGCTGGTAATTCAGAAACAGAATTCGCTACATTTGATTTACTAACTATTAATTTAACACATTCTTATATTGATATAAGTTCAGTTAATGAGTATTATAATGATATAACGCAAGGAATTAATGGATATATTGTTGGATGCGGCTCAACAAAGAGTATTCAGTATAGTTTTGATGGAGTAGTTGATATTTATAATTCAGGATATAATTATTATAATGCTTATTCAGTTGGTGCAAATAATCAGGAAGAATTATATGCAGTTTGTAAAACAAAAGATAAAGGATATGCAACTGTAGGAAAAACTAACGGCTATAATTCAAGTTTAGATGATATTTTTTTAATAAAAATGGATAGTACAGGAAATTATGGTACAAGTATTATTGGTATTGAAGAAAAAGAATTAGTGAAAATAGTTTTAGGTATTTATCCAAATCCAACAAGTGATTATATCAATATAAAGATTTCTAATTACAAGAGTTATAAAAAATTACATTACCAAATCATTGATTTAAATGGAAGAGTTATATTTTCAAATATGATTAATGAATTGATAAAAACAGTTGAAACATCTTCATTATCTGATGGATTATACTTATTGCAAATTTTTGATTCAAATAACCTACTTAGTAGCTCAAAAATTTCGATAATTAAATAACGGTATGTTAGACACCATTTTTTCTAATAATTCCGAAAAAACAACCAATCGTTTGTGGTTATACTTTTTAATTATTGTTTTAGTAAATATTTTATTTAAAGTAATTCAATTAGATTTTTCTTCATTTTGGTATGATGAAATTGTTAGTATTGAAAGTGCATCCTTAGATTTTGGACATATCAAACATGTTTCAGAATGGGATAATAACCCACCATTTTATTATTACTGCTTAAGCGTTTGGATTAAATTATTTAATGATTCAGAGTTTTGTGTAAGACTTTTGAGTGTGATTTTTAGCTCCCTTTCAGCAGGAGTTATTTTTTTACTTGCGAATAAATTTTTCAATAAATCAACCGCTATAATTGCTTCTTTTTTGTATTTATCAAGTAATTTCCTCTATTTTTATTCTCACGAGGCAAGGGCATATGCATTAATTTCACTATTAGTATTGGTATCGTCTTATTTGTTTTTAAATTTTAAAGAAAAGAATACGTGGAAACATATTGTTTTTTTAGGAATCATTAATTTCTTAATAGCCTACACACATTATATTGCTGGATTAGTTTTAGTGTTTGAAGTATTGTTTGTGTTGTTTTATTTTGATAAAAAACAAAAAGTTAAATTTTTAAACTCAGTTCTTATTTCTATTTTATTAATCTTTATAAGATTTACCAAGAAACAGTTTTTATTAATCTTTGCCTTTAATAGTCCTGAAAGTACATTTTGGTTAAAAAAGTCCGAATTTTCATACTTGCAAGAAGTGCTTTCTGAATTTTTCTTTGACTATTATTTAATTATTCCATTACTACTTGTTATTACAGTAGGGATTGTATTGAGTCATAAATACAAAAACGAAAAATCCAATTTTGAGGTTATATATTCCTTGATAGTAGGATTAGGTTCTATTATTATTGTTTATTTAGTTGGAATAAAAGTGTCCATTTTCTTAGACAGATACTTAATATTTGCAGTGCCTTTTATTTATATTTTAATAGCCTACAGTTTTTCATTCATCAAAAATAAATATTTTGGAATCATTTTTTCTATGTTATTTCTTATTTACTTCTCTTTTAAAATAGATTATAAAACGCCAAAACCAATGGATTATAAAAATGCCGTTGGTTTCATAAAACATATAACAACAGCGGAGGATTTAATCATAGTGAAATTTAATGCTGTGCCATCATTATTTTGTTATTATTATGAAAAGGATTATTTAAAACTTCAAAAAAAGAAATTAACCAATGCTCCAAATGTATTAATATGTAAATCGTGGTTGGATATAGTAGTAGATGTAAAGAAATATAAAAGAGTTATTGTTGTTGATGCATTTGAAGACTACACAAATGAAGGTATGGAGATTGCAACAAAATTATCAGAGCTTAAAAAAACTCAATCAATTGTATCATATTACAAAGGTGTTAAAATTACCTTTTATAAATAATACTTTTTCAGCTTTAATATAGGTCTTTCAATCATGAACCAAGATATAGATGCTATTATGATAGTTAAGCTAATCCAATAGATTACTTTAATTGAATGCAAATCTGTAGGAGGAAGTTTTCTCGCAAAAAAATCATAAAACATTTCGGGCATAAAATTGTGTATGATATATATACCGTAACTTATTTTTCCTAAATATAAGGACACTTTATTCTCTAACGCATACTTTGTTATTCCATTAAATTTATTTTGAGCAGCTATTCCTACTATAAAAAAATAAATTAAGGATGTAGAAAAATTATTTAATACGGGTTTTAATGAATCGGATAAGATACTAGGATATAGAAATAATATGATATAACTTATAATTAAAAAAAGTACTGTTTTTTTGTTAAGTAGTTTTTCAAACAACGTTACGTTATATAATTGCAAATAGGCTAAAAGAGCCCCCATACCCAATGAATCGAAGCAACTTGTTAAAAAGGCATTTGTTCCAATTTGATATGCTGTGCAGTTAAAGAAATAGTATTTACTAAATAGAGAACTAAGAATTAAAAACAGAATGGTTCTTAATAAATATTTTTTATTTATAAGAAATATAACAAATGGCCATATTAAATAAAATTGCTCCTCTACAGCTAACGACCATAGATGAGTGTTGTTGCCAATATATGTATTACTAAAAGTCATATATATATTAGTAGTGTAAGTTACTAAGTATAAAAAATAACTTTGCACTTCATCATAATTAAAAACTAAAATAAATAATATAACAATGTAGTATAATGGAAATATTCTTAACACTCTTTTCGCAAAAAAATTCTTTATTTCCATCTTTAAAGTGGTTGTTTTATCTTCTATTTCCTGTTTTTTATTTAGTAATATAGTTGTAATTAAATACCCGCTGATTACATAAAATAAATTTACCCCCGAACCAAACGGAAGTGTTTTTAAAGATTCATTACTTAGATAGTAAATAATAAAATGAGAAATGAGAACACCTAAAACAGCAAAGCATCTTAGCCCATCAATTTGAATGATATGTTTTAATTTATTTTCAGACATATTTTAATCAAGGAAATTGCATGTAAATAAAAATGCAATCTTACAAAGATTGCATTTTTTAACAATAATCAAATAATTTCTCTTACAAAATCAACATCGCATCTCCATAAGAATAGAAACGGTATTTTTCTTTAATGGCTTCTTTGTATGCTTTCATTACTAAATCATAACCACCAAAGGCTGCTACTTGCATTAATAAAGTAGATTCAGGCATGTGGAAGTTAGTAATCATACAATTTGCTACCGAAAAATCGTAAGGGGGAAAAATAAACTTATTTGTCCAACCACTATATGGATTTACATGTCCAGTTGTTGATACCGAAGATTCTAAAGCGCGCATTACGGTTGTTCCAACAGCGCACACCTTTTTCTTTTTATCTTTTCCGTCATTAATAATTTTACAAGCTTCTGAAGTAATAATTGCTTCTTCGCTATCCATTTTATGTTTAGTTAAAT
>ERZ724520.723-NODE-723-length-17546-cov-7.201246_pt1 | contig 17546 bp, 9 predicted proteins | sample MGYA00376053_ERZ724520 | MGnify/ENA primary metagenome ERZ724520 (study PRJEB28724, sample SAMN07190886) | activated sludge metagenome | isolation source: activated sludge of sewage treatment plant in Hong Hong | place: USA: Christiansburg, Virginia | collected...
AAAAGGATTTTCGCTTGCATCCCTCGTGCGAATTATTGATATGTTGGAAGTATATATATCGATTTATGGTAAAACTGCGTGAGGGATTGTAGCGAAAATCCTTTTACGTAACGAAGTGAAGTAAAAGATTGAAGCGGAAAGCCCGACCCCGCTGCCTCTATTGCGGGGCACGCCCAAAATATATTAAATTATTTCTTGATTTTTAAAATACTCATAAACTAAATTGGCTTTAGAATTACCAATAATAGAAGCTAGTTCAGCTAAAGTGGCTTCTTTAATTCCCTTTACGGATTTTAATTCGGTTAATAATTTTTGAGCAGTTTTATCGCTGATACCTTTAATTTCGGAAAGTTCTGTTTTAAATGTTTCTCTACTTCGTTTGTTGCGGTGATGTGTAATACCAAAGCGGTGAGCCTCATCACGTATTTGCTGAATAATTTTTAAAGTCTCGGATCGTTTATCTAAATATAAAGGAACTGAATCGCCTGGAAAATAAATTTCTTCTAAACGTTTCGCAATTCCAATCACGGTTACTTTACCCATTAAATCCAATTTTCTTAAACTAATAATAGCAGCGCCTAATTGTCCTTTACCACCGTCAATGACTATTAGTTGAGGCATTGGTAAACCTTCTTCAATAACTCTGGAATATCGACGATAAATAACTTCCTCCATTGTGGCAAAATCATCAGGACCAACAACAGTCTTCACATTATAATGGCGGTACTCTTTTTTCGCTGGTTTTCCATCAATAAAAACAGGCATAGCACTTACGGCATAATCTCCTTGAATGTTTGAGTTATCAAATCCTTCAATGCGACGAGGTTCTTCTTTCATGCGCAAGTCTTTCATCATTTGCTGCATAATTCTGTCCGTATGCCTTTCAGGATCAATAATAGCTAATTGTTTTTCGCGCTCACGTTTATAGGATTCCGCATTTTTAAAACACAAATCCATTAAATGTTTTTTGTCCCCAATTTTAGGAACCACATATTTTGCATCTGTAAAAACAAACTCTGGTTCAAATGGAACAAAAATTTCTTTACTCGAAGAATTATATCTGATTCTGATTTCATTAATGGCAAACACCAACATTTCTTCATCGGTTTCATCCAACTTCTTTTTCAATTCTAAAGTTTGTGCTTGAATAATAGTTCCATTCATTACTTTAAAGTAATTGATGTAAGCTACTTTCTCGTCGCTCAAAATCGCAAAAACATCCGTATCCGTAATAGAAGGATGAACGATGGTAGATTTGCTTTGGTATTTTTCTAATAACTCAATTTTCTTTTTGGTGCTGGCAGCTTGCTCAAATTCTAGTTTTTCGGCATGCTCCAACATGATTTTTTTTAAATCTCTAATCGCAAAATTGATATCGCCTTTAATAATTTCTCTAATGTGATTAATACCTCTATTATACTCTTCCTCGCTTTGTTTACTAACACAAGGTGCTTTACACTTGCCAATTTGAAATTCGAGACAAGCGGTATATTTTTTCTTGTCAATATTTTCCTGACTTAAATCTAAGTTGCAAGTTCGTAATGGATATAACTGTTTAATTAAATCCAGTAAAATATACATAGTAGTAACAGAAGGGTATGGGCCGTAATATTCACTACCATCTTTTTTTAATTGGCGAGTTTGAAAGACTCTTGGAAAACGTTCGTTTTTAATAACAATCCAAGGGTAGGTTTTGTCGTCACGCAACATAATGTTGTACTTGGGCGTGAGACTTTTAATCAAATTGTTTTCTAAAATCAAAGCGTCCATTTCGGTATCTACCTTAATGGTTTTGATATCGACTATTTTTTTAACCATGATTCGCAAACGATAGGTATCATGCTCTTTGGTAAAATAGGAAGTCACACGTTTTTTTAGATTCTTAGCTTTTCCAACATATAATAAATTGTTATCCAAGTCGTAATAGCGATACACTCCAGGTGTTTCGGGTAACGTTTTTAGGATACTTTGTATATGTTCTGAAAAGTCGTTTGACACTTTGTAAAGTTAATTTTTTTAGTTAATTTGTAGCATCTTAAAAAACAAAACCATATTTATTTCTGCCCTCGATTGGGGACTTGGTCACGCCACACGCTGCGTACCATTAATTAAACAATTAATGGCTGACAATGTTTTGGTTTTAGGAGTAACGCCAACTACGGCATTAATTTTTAATGAAGAGTTTCCTACCCTTAAAAAAATAAATATTGAGCCCTACAATATTCGTTATTCGCATACGATACCATTATCTGTTAAGCTATTATTGGATGCTTCAAGAATTTTCAGGGTTGTAAAAAAAGAAAGACTTCAATTACAAAAAATTATAAAAGAGCATCAAATTGATGTGGTGATTAGCGATAATCGATTTGGAATGTATGAGAAAAGTGTGGATTGTATTTATATCACCCATCAGCTAAACATACAAGCCGGTTTATTCTCAGAAATTGCCAATAAGGTTCATCATCATTTCATTAAACAATTTAATGAGGTTTGGATTCCCGATTTTGAAGAAGATAGCAAGAGCTTGGCAGGGAAATTATCCAGAAGTATCGATCATCAAAACGTTAAGTATATTGGAACTTTGAGTCGTTTATCTATGATAAAGAAAACGGAAAATCAATACGATTATTTATGTCTGTTATCTGGCCCAGAGCCTTTACGAACCGACTTAGAAAAAGCATTGATTAAAAAAGCCAATCAATCTGATAAGCGTATTGGTTTTGTGAGAGGAACAACGAAGGAATTAAAAAGCTTTGTCAATAAAAATGTGATTGTATTTGACATGCCACCTGCAAAAGAACTTAGTCAGTTAATACTCAATTCAACAACCATTGTTTGCCGCAGCGGATACAGTACTTTAATGGATTTACAGCACTTACAGAAGAAAAACTATATTTTAGTTCCAACTCCAGGGCAAGATGAGCAAGAATATTTGGCGAAGTATTGGAATAAGAAATTTGAGGCGAAAGTTGTTCAGCAAAGAGATTTAAGCTCTTTTTCTTTCACCTAACCAATTCACAATTACAGTTTCATAACTCTGATTTTAATCATTATTTCCACCTCTAAATTCTGCTACATTAGATGTGGTGTTTTTAGTAAAGAAAATAGGCTTTTATCTCTTCATTGTTGCTTCGGTAGCTGTTGCTATTTGGGGTTATTTGCGTTTAAAAGAAAGTAAAGCGCCAGACACCTCTGTTTTAGAACACATTCCAGCAAACGTTGCCTGTGTGATTGAAACAAAAAAATGCAGTGAATTAGTTTCTCAATTAACCCGTCAAAATTTAATTTGGAATTCTTTATTGAGCAATACATCCATGCAAGTGGCTCAAAACGGTATCCGATTTTTAGATTCATTGGTAAATTCTTCTCCCGAAATTTCGGAAGTGCTTTCAGATAATTCAGTGTATTGGGCATTTATTAAAAAAGAAAAAATAACAGAACATGTTATTTTATTCAAAGTCAAGGAAAAAAACAACGAAGAATTATTTACAGATTTCTTCTCTAAAGTTTTTTCTAAAGAAACTTCTGTGGCTTCCTTCGACGCTTTTTATTTTACTAATAATAAGCAAAAATGGTTAGTGAGTTACAAAAATGGTATTGTGTATGTGAGTTCCGACGTTGGTACTTTGCAAAATTTCATGGAGTTAAATCCAAACGAATCGTTAGCCAAACATAAAGTATATACAGATTTGGTAAAGGAAAATGGAGAGCAAAGCACACAAGTCTATTTTAATCACACGTCTATTAATTTATTTCCAAAAACTATTTTTTCGCAACAGTCGATATTTAGTCTGGATGTGAAATTAAACGAAATAACATTTACAGGTTATTCTAATGCAGACAGTTTATCTTTATTTAATTCCGTAAAAAATCAAGAGGCAGAAAGTATTCAAAGCTTTGCATCATTACCTAATAATCCTGATATTATTGAAGCAGTAACTTTGAGTGATGTGAATTTATTTTATAAAACAGTTGAAAAACAACAGTCTGATAAAACGATTGAGCTAAATACCAATGCGTGGCAATTATTGAATGATAGCGCTTTATATAATATTAAAGCCGAAAGTTTTGAAAATATTGATAAGGAAATTGTATCTGCAACCTATGTATTAAATAATGTGACATCTCATATTTTATGTATCAGAATAAAAGATGCGGAAAAAAGTGAAGTGCTTTTAAAATTAATGAGCGATAGTGTTTTGGGAAATTTAGATTTAAAAACTTATAAATTAAACACATCCTTTGAAAAACTATTTTCTTTTACAGCATCTGATTTCAAAAACGAATATGCTTGTGTGACAGAAAATCAATTATTGTTTTTTTCAAATAGAGAAGTTTTAGATTATTATCAGCAATCGTTAGCAGGCAGTCAATTACTTGGGAAGAATAGCTCTTTTATGGATTATGCGAACGATAATTTATCTTTAGAGTGTAATTATTTGTATTACGAAAATGCAGAATTGATGAAGGCACATAATCTCATTTCCATTATTAATTCAGAGGAGTTATGGATGTCGGAACATGCATTGTCGCAATTATCATTAACGGCTAAAAACTACAAAAATAATTTGCAGGTACGGATCAATGCAAATCACGCGCAGCCAAAATCAGATGTTAGCAATAGCTCTTCTTCCTTATGGGCTTTTAAAGCCGATTCGGCTATTACAACCAGTGCGCATGTTTTTGTGAATCATTTGACTCAAGAAAATGAATTGTGTTTTCAAGATGAATTGAATCAGGTTTATTTAATTAATTCGACAGGGAATTTAATTTGGAAAAAGAAAGTTTTCGAATCTATTAAGTCAAATATATACACCGTGGATATTTTTAAAAATGGAAAATTCCAAATGTTGTTTAATACCGAAAATTACTTGCATTTAATTGATAGAAATGGAAATTATGTACAAGGCTTTCCTGTTAAGCTACCAGCAAAAGCTACATCAAATATTAGCTTGTTAGATTACGAAGGAAATAAAGATTACCGGATATTTTTAGCTTGTGCTGATAAACGAATTTATAATTATAATTTATATGGCGTTAAAACAGAAGGCTTTGTGCCTGTTAAAACAGATGCGATAGTAAATTTGCCAATTAGCTTTGCACATGTAGGAGCAAGTGATTATTTAATAACAGCCGACATAGCTGGCAATTTATATGGCTTTAGTAGAAAAGGCGAAGGACGAATTGATTTTAAAAATAAAGTCATTGAAAATTTAGATCATCTATATGTATTAGCGGGAAATAATTTAGATAATACAAAATTGATTTATGTGGATGACAAAAATAATTTATTGAATAAAATTTCTTTAGCTGATAAAAAAGAAGCTTTAAAAATTGGAGATGAATTGAATGGATTTAAAACTTCTTTTGCCTTAGTTAATGATGATTCTCAATCAGACATATTAGTATACGGAAACGGTGCGTTATATGCTTATGATTTATTTACGAGTAAATTAGTAGAATATTTTAATGAATTAGCTGTATACGATGATGCTCAAATGGTACAAACAAGTGATAATACTTGGTTTTTAGGATTTGATAAAACAGGTCAAAAAATTGATGTGATTAATACTTCAGGAAAGCTAGCGACATCCTTACCAAACAGCAATCAAAAACCATTAATCAATAATTTATATAAAAATGGTAAAACTTATGTTTTACTAATTGGAGGCAATAAAATTACTTGTCAGGAGTTGAATTAAAGACCCTTTAAAAACTATTGACTTCTTGTTCTTTTTTCTTGAAAAAAAAGAACCAAAAATTCAATCCGCCAGCTGGCGGAAACTCCAATCTTTTTCTCGCTCAAAAAAGTCTCCGCAATGCCTCCGAAAAAATTGTAGTTCGCTCTCTTTCGCCAAAGGCAGCCGCACCATTACCAACGTATGATAGATGCATTGAAATTTAATTTAAATTTATCCTCTGCGCCCTTTGCGGTTAAATCAATACTCAAACTTTCCAAACTCAGATTCAATGGTCACTTTTTTACCTGTTGCTGAGCTTGTCGAAGCATCAAACTTTTCTACTCGCCCAATAATTTGAGCATCTACGTTAAATGATTTAGAAATATCAATCACTTGTTGAGCTACTTCTTGTGGTAAATAAACTTCTAAACGGTGTCCCATATTAAATACCTTATACATTTCTTTGTAATCGGTTTTACTTTGCTCGTGTATTAATTTGAATAATGGAGTTAGGGGAAATAAATTATTTTTGACAATATGAACGCCTTCTACAAAATGCAACACTTTAGTTTGTGCGCCACCACTGCAATGTACAATGCCATTAATTTTTGTTCCTAGTGTCGATAATAATTTTTTTACGATTGGGGCATACGTTCTGGTTGGTGATAACACTAATTTACCAGCCGTGATTTGTTCTTTTATTTCTTTACCGTTGGCGTCCGTATAACTCACATCCACTTTATCGGTTAAATTCATTTGTCCGCAATAGGTTACTTCTTTTGGTAATGAATTATCATAAGACTCTGGATATTTTTCAGCTACTGCTTTACTAAATACATCATGGCGAGCGCTAGTTAAGCCATTGCTTCCCATGCCACCATTATATTCAGTTTCGTAAGTAGCTTTACCTGATGACGATAATCCTACAATCACATCGCCCGCTTTAATTTGGTGATTAGAAATGACATCGTCTTTTTTCATGCGACAAACAACCGTACTATCCACAATTAATGTGCGTACTAAATCGCCTACATCAGCTGTTTCGCCGCCAGTTGAGCGAATATCGATGCCATTTTCTCTTAAATTTTCTAAAACTTCTTCGGTTCCGTTAATGATAGCCGAAATGACTTCACCCGGAATTAATCCTTTATTACGACCAATGGTTGAAGACAATAAAATATTGTTAGTAGCACCAACGCAAATTAAATCATCAATATTCATAATCACGGCATCTTGTGCAATACCTTTCCAAACGCTTAAATCACCTGTTTCTTTCCAATATACATAGGCTAAGGATGATTTTGTTCCAGCTCCATCAGCATGCATAATAATGCAGTGCTCATTGCTACCTGTTAAATAATCAGGAACAATTTTACAAAATGCTTGAGGAAATAATCCTTTATCTATATTGGAAATAGCATTATGAACATCTTCTTTAGATGCCGAAACACCACGTAAATTATATTTTAAGTCTGACATGATTTTGAGCTAATAAAGCCCAAAGATAGAAGAAAATGCCTAAAAATGTGATTGACTTTTTAACGGGATAGTAACAGAAGAGATAATAACCAAAAGACACTCATTCCCATACTGAATAAAAAACAAATTCAATATGTTCCTGTGTGTCTTTTTCTCTAACTCACACTATTTTACAATTACCAATTTTTTATTTGAAACCGAGTCATTGCCTCTAATGCTAATGTTATAAATACCTGCCGCTAAATAGTTAGCATCAATCGTTGCTTTTCCATTTTCAATAGCTTGCGATAGTACAACATTGCCAGCCATATCAAATAATTGCAGGATTTGTTTTTCTTTAGTGCTTAATTCAATAGTAAACAAACCATTGCTTGGATTAGGATAAACAACTGACTGAAGTTCTTTAAAGTTTTTCTTTACAGAAACAACTTGACTGTATTCATTTATAGTCGTATTTGTTGTTATCGGACTATTATAATCAAAATAGATGTAAGCAGTGTTTTTTATTTTTGTTCCAGCACCTAAATTATTTTTTGGTTTTATTTTATACTGAATATATCCTTTAGAACCTTCAGAATTGGTTGTACTGTCAGGTAATTGTATGTTTTGGAAGTTGAAGAAGGCTACTTTATTATTTATCGACCAAGTATTATTATGACTATAGTTAACGACTTTAAAAGTTTCCAAATCTAAATTTGAGTCAAGCGTATCCACTAATCTAATATTAAAGGCTGGCGCATTTCCTGTATTTTGAAAATGAATTGTATAAGTAAACCAATCATTAAAGCCAGGAGCAACATATGTTGGATATACTTCTTTCATATTTGGATCGAAAGAATTTACGACCCCATAACAAAGGTTATATGAATTATTACTTACATCACTATCACCACTTGTTGGAGTGACATTAACGGATACACATATAGAATCCCCTGAAGTTGCTGTTGTATCAGTTTTCAAGATGATATTAAAGTCGTTTAAAAAATTTACACTTCCAAAGTCAGCAATAGTGTATGTAAAGGTAGTTCCTGAAACAATTGGTATTAAAGAGCCTAGAGCAGGGGAAATGTATGTTACTGGACCAGATACATTGATTGTTAATTGGCCACTTACTCCAGATGCACAATTTAAATTATACCATTGCGACATATCGCCAGCTGCTATTTTTAAATGGTGAGTTTGTCCAGGAAAAACGATGCCGTTGGTTAAAACAGATTGAACTCCTACGTCGAATCCCGGTTTACATTTCAGGGAAAAATCGACATTTTCTACCCTAGGATTTACGGTAGTCAATTGAATAGTTGTATCAATACCAGGGTAGATGCATTGGGAAGTATAAGGCGTATTTATAGTGTCAAGTACTACAGTATAATTGCCCGCAGGATATACAAAATTATACATGCCAAATGTATGGGAACTTGCTTGAGATAAATATTGGTTATTACTATCTAATAATTTAAAATGGATGTTATTCAATTTTGTATCATTCGTATCTTTTAGGCAATTTGTATTTGTATCAAAATAGGCATTGCCAATAATACCTTTTGCTCTTTCGCAGCCATTTGGGTTTGTAAGTGTGTTTCCAGAAGTGCATAATGGATAAGTAAAACAAGATGGATCCATTATTGGTAAATAATTGGGCAAACAGGAAAGCGCATTATTTGCAATGTCAATATAAGTTAGTGAATTGGGGATAGAAGGCACGCATGTAATTTGGTTATTAGAACACAATAGTATTTTAAGATTATCAGGTAATGGAGGTAAATATGTTAAACTATCATTTCTGCAATCTAGTTTTTCAAGAGAAGTAGGTAATGCAGGTAGTATATGAAGTTTAGGACAATTAGGTGAGCTTAGTTCCTGTAAACCATTAGGTAAGGCTGGAAGTGAGTTTAATTTTGCGTTATTATGGCAATTTAATGTAATTAATGAAGCAGGAAGAGTTGGAATCGAACTGATTTGCAAATTGTCGCAACTTAAATTCTTTAAGCCTTGTGGCAATGTTGATAGTGTTGTGAATGAATTCATTCCGCAACCTAAAGAAATTAGTGAATCTGGAAGATGCTGAGGTAAACTATCAATTTGAAACATTGAACAGTATAATTCTTTTAATCCGTTTGGCAGTGTTGGTAAATATTGATGCGCGTTAACTGAAGCGTTACTGCATAAAAGTGATTTTAATCCAGTTGGTAATTGTGGCCAAGTAAAAGATGTATATGTAAACAGGCTAAGTGATTTTAATCCTAAAGGAAATGCTGGTAATGTTGATATATGGAGACTTAAATTTAAATTTTTCAAATTATTTGGTAGTGAGTTTAAACTAGTTAAATTCGGAAAGCCTGTTAGTTTTAAATTTTCAATACTATTTGGTAAAATGGGAAGACTTGATGCACTGTATATTGTATTTATATTTAAGGTCATCAGACCTTTAAAAAATTGTAATCCAAAATAATTTATAATAGCTGGGGGCGAAGGATTTGCTTGACTTGGCATTAAATCAATAATAGTCCTTGTTGTCACCGCCAAACTCGTTGTATCCATTTGATTGCCATTCATTGCTGAGGGAACATTAGCTTGTAGCCAAGTTACAAAATTTGCATCTGGTATGGTTACATATTGTGCCTTTAGGCTTGTTAAACAAAGCATTGCAGCTAGTAGAGTCAGTAATTTTTTCATGGTTCCGTGTTTTATGTTATAAAGGTAAGTAATGTGCTGTCCTTTATAAGTTAAGATTGGCAATAGGGAACTTTAAACTAATAAGTGATGGCTTTTTGCCGATAAGTGATAAAACTAAAAAGCGTTTCGGGGTTTCCAAAACGCTTTTTAGGGAGTTAATTTAGATTATTTTACAATTACCAATTTTTTATTTGAAACCGAGTCATTGCCTTTAATGCTAATGTTATAAATACCTGCCGCTAAATAGTTAGCATCAATCGTTGCTTTTCCATTTTCGATAGCTTGCGATAGTACAACATTGCCAGCCATATCAAATAATTGTAGGTTTTGCTTTTCTTTAGTGCTTAACTCAATAGTAAATAGACCATTTGTTGGATTTGGATAAACAGAAGCAATACTTTCTTTTTCTTCGGCGACGCTTGTTGCTATATCTAATATCGAATTAAGAGTTGTATTAGTCACAATTGGCGCATTAAAGTCAAAATAAATATAGGCTGTGTTTTTTATTTTATATGGTCTTGCCCAAGTTGATTTTGGTTTTAAACGGTACTGAATAAATCCTATCGATCCTTCAGGATCACTTGAACTATCCGGTAATTGTATGTTTGAAAAATTAACGGTCATCACACGGCCATTTAATGTGGTATTATTTGCGTGGCTGTAATCCGTAACCTGAAATGTATTTAAATCTAATTCAGTGTCTAGGGTGTCTGTTAATTTAATATTAAAGGCGGGAGCATTTCCTGTATTTTGAAAGTGAATGGTATATGTTAACCAATCGTTAAAGTATGGTGCAACATCAATAGGATAGACTTCTTTAATATTTGGATCGTAAGAGTTTACAATATTGTAACATGCCATCACTTCATTATTACTTGGATAATTATCTCCACTTAAAGGGTTAATTTTTGCGCTCACACATATTACATCGCCAGCTTGAGCTGTTGTAAATGGCTGTAATTGTATTCTGAAAGCGCTAGCGTTGTTAATGGTTGCAAAATCAGCAATCGTATAAGTAAATATATTTCCAGACACACTTGGCACTAAAGCTCCTGCAGCTGGCCCCATATAGCTTACTGGCCCCGTTACTACAAAACTTAATGAACCACCAACACCAGCTGCACAATTTAAATTATATCTTCTTGATATATCACCAGCGTTTAAAGTTAACAGGTGAGTTTGACCAGGAAACACAATGCCGCAAGTATAAATAGATTGAATTCCGACATCAAAGCCTGGTTTGCACGCTAATGCAAAGTTGATATTTGTATCTATTACAGCAACTGTAACCATACTGTCTAGCCCAGGATGAGCGCATGTTGTTTTAAATGGCATACCAGTTGTATCTACTATCACGTTGTAAGTATTTGCCGAATCCAGAAAGTGATATACACCATTTGATGCTGTATAAGTAGAACCTAATAAGGTAGAAGATGAGTTGTAAATTTTCATAGGAACGTTTTTCATTCCAGTATCTCCGATATCTTTTATACAGTTATTACTATTGTCTTTATAAGTAAAACCAACAATGCCATATGCTGTAGGGCAATTAAAAGGGTTGCCAGCCATGCATAAAGGATATCTTAATGTAATAGAATCCATACTTGGGATATAATTTGGAAGACAGGTAAATGGATTATTGCTGATATTTAAATATACGGGTATGTTGTTGAAAGGTTCGAAACAATGGATGCTATTTGAACTGCAATCAAGTAAACCTAAAGAACTTGGTAATATTGGTAAATTAATTAGTTGATTGTTACTGCATATTAAGTTTCCTAAAGAGCCTGGTAACGTTGGCAAACTTGCAATGGTATTAGAGCTACAATTTAGAAAATATAAATTATTAGGTAAAGTTGGTAAGGTAGGCAACTGATCGCTATGGCAATCTAAAATAGCTAATGTTCCTGGCAATGTTGGAAGTGTACCAATTGGATTTGAACTACAATTTAATTCTACTAATGAATTTGGTAAAGTTGGTAATGCTTGTAATCCATCGCTATCACAATATAAAATAGCTAGTGAATTTGGAAGTGCTGGTAAAGTTCCTAGGCCTGTATTATTACTGCAAATTAATTTGTACAATGAATTTGGTAATGTAGGAAGAGTAGTAATGTTGTTTGACGCACAATTAATAATATTTATTGAATTTGGTAATGCAGGTAACGTTGTTAAGTTATTAAATGAGCAATCTAAAAATTGTAATGCACTTGGTAATGCAGGTAGGACTGATATTGAATTACTACTACAAGTTAAATGAATTAAGCTATTTGGCAAGGCAGGAAGAGCAGACAATTGATTAGATGCACAAACTAAGTGTGTTAATTTATTTGGAAGAGCAGGTAACGTTTGCAATGGATTGTCGCTACAATTCATGGTTATTAATGAATCTGATAATGCTGGCAAGCCTTGTAAATTATTACTGGCACATGTAAAAGAGGTTAAGCCAACAGGCAATGCAGGCATTACTTGTAAGTTATTACCATAACAGTTAAAATGAATTAACGAATCTGGTAAAGTTGGCAAACTATCTAATTGATTGTTCAAACATTCAAAATGTTTGATTGTGTTTGGTAGAGAAGGTAAACTATCTAGCAAATTTTGAGAACAGGTAAAATACACTAAGCCATTTGGTAATTGAGGCAAACTGTCAAGAGCATTACCATCGCAAATTAACGTATCTAACATGCTTGGTAGTGAAGGCAAATAGGATAATCTTATGTTGATGGTATCATAAACATTAATGCTGCAGTTTAAGGTTTTCAAAGAATCAAAATATTGTACGCCATCTAAACTAGCTACATGTTGGTTTTGGATAATAATTTGTTTTCTAGAAGTGACATCAATATGAGTAGTGTCCATTTGATTTCCCGTCATGGCATTTGGGATATTGATTTGTAACCATGCAGCAAAACTAGTGTCGCTGATGGTAACATGGTTTTGTGCGTTGATGCTTGTTAAACAAAGCATTAAGACAAATAGTGAGATTAATTTTTTCATAACAGTAAGTTTTAAAGTATTTCTGATTGTAAAATTAGAGTATACTTAACTCACTATTTGGCCAGATTGGCAATAGGGGCTTTTAAACTAATAAGTGGTGGCTTTTTTCCGATAAGTGATTGGGTGTATTACCTTACAATCACCAATTTTTTATTTATAACAGAACTACCTTTAATGCTAATGTTATAAATACCCGCAGCTAAATGATTAGCATCAACAATGCTTTTGCCGTTTTCAATAGTCTGAGACAGCACTTCATTTCCCGTAATATCAAACACTTGAAGTAATTGTTTTTCTTTGGAATTTAATTCAATAGTAAATGTACCGTTAGTTGGATTAGGGTATAAAGCAGCTAAAGCTTCTGTTTGATTATTTAAGCCAGTAGGAACTAAAATGGAATTATAAGTACTGTTAGTTACAATAGGTGAATTATAATCAAAATAAATATAAGCCGTATTTTTTATTTTGTAAGGCGCAGCCCATGTTGCTTTTGGTTTGATACGGTATTGTATATAACCAATAGAGCCGCTTGGATTACTAGTGCTATCAGGTAACATAATATTTGGGAAACGCACATTTAAAATATTACCTGTTAAATCAATTATGTTTTGGTGGCTGTAATTAATTACTTGAAAAGTTTCTAAGTCTAACATATTATCCAGAGTATCAGCTAAACGTATATTAAAAGCAGGAGCGTTTCCAGTATTTTGAAAATGAATGCTATAAGTTAGCCAGTCATTAAAACCAGGTTGTACATCAATTGGATACACTTCTTTAATATTTGGGTCGTGAGAATTATATACTAGATATGAATGTGTGGACGTATTATTACTTAAATCATTATCACCTATTATTGGGTCTATATTTGCGACTATGGTTATGGAATTTCCTGCAGTTGCGATGGGATTAGTTATAAATAGTAATCTAAAATCATTTATATTATTTATTGTAGAAAAATCACCTACCGAATACGTATATACATTTCCTAAGATAGCGGGTGTTAAAGCACCTGGAGCTGGGCTAAAATATGTAACTGGACCACTTATAGTAAAAGTTACAGTGCCACTTATATTAGATGTGCAATATAAGTGAGTTAATCCTGCGGATATATTTATAGTATGAGCTTCCCCAGGAAATACTATTTGAGTATGTCCAATTGCTTGTATGCCTAAATCGAAACTTGGTTTGCAAATTAAATTGAAATTTATAGCCCCACCATTTGCTCCAACAGTCACAGTGCTATCTAAACCGGGATAAATACATTGTTGCGTAAAAGGAATGTTTGTTGTATCAACAACTACATTATAAGTATTAAATGTTTGAGGAAAATAATATAGCCCATTTATCGCACTATAAGTTTGTCCTAATAAGTTATTCAACCCATCGTATATTTTTACTGGAATATTTTTTAATTCTATATCTCCTGAGTCCTTTAAGCAGTTCGAGTTTTTATCTGTATATACATAACCTATAATTCCTCCTGAAACAGGACATCCATTTGCGTTTCCAGCAGAGCATAATGGTATGGCTAAGGTAGCTAAATCCATATCGGGTAAATAATTTGGCAAACACGTTGCATAGTTATTATCGATTTCTATTGTCGTTAAACTTGATGGAAATGTAAGAAAACAATTTATGTTGTTATACGAACAAGATAAAGACTGAATAGCATTAGGTAAACCTGGAAGCTGAGTTAATAAGTTTTGTTTACAATCTAAATCTGTTAATGATTGTGGGAGTGTTGGAAGGGATACTAAATCATTTTGTGCACAATATAAAGTAGTTAAAGAATTTGGAAGAATTGGAAGATTGGTTAAAAGATTATTACCGCAACTTAAAAATAATAACCCAGCATTTAAAGTAGGTAGATTTGTTATATAGTTTGAGTTACATCTTAATGTTTTTAATGCCGTTGGCAAAGAGGGTAAATTTGTTAATTGGTTTGATTCTGCCGTTAATTCATTTAAGCCGTTTGGGAGGGTTGGTAAAACAGATAAGGTATTAACACTACAGTACAAATCTATTAAAGTGTTAGGTAATGAAGGTAGGTTTGATAAGTTGTTTCTTGCGCAATGTAAACTAACTAGAGCATTTGGAAGCAAAGGTAGATTCGTTAAATTATTTTGAACCACTTCTATAGTAATTAATGAATTTGGTAAAGTTGGTAAGTTAGTTAATTGGTTAAAGCTAGCCGTTAAATAGGTTAAGGTATTTGGCAGTCTTGGAAGCGTGCTTAAAAAATTGGATTCACATTCTAATATTGATAAAGCATCAAAATATTGAATACCAGTTAAATCACTAATATTTGTGAATCCTATAGAAACAATAGTTCTAGTAGTAATTGCTAAACTGGTGGTGTCCATCTGATTACCAATCATTGCCGATGGAATATTAGATTGCAACCAATTTCGGAAATTTACATCAGGTATAGTCACATACTGTGCTTTCACATTTTTTAAACAAAGCAATAAAACAATCAGAGTAAATGTTTTTCTCATAGTAATTATTTATACTAATAAAGATAGTAAAATAAGTGAAACAAAAAAGCGCTTTGGGATTACCAAAGCGCTTTTCATATAATAATTGGTTGTTTTAGAAAACCTCCTTCGCCACACGCTTCGTACTATCCGATGTTCCCATCGTGTAATAGTGTAAGCAAGGTACTTTTGCTTTTTTCAATTCTTTACTTTGTTCAATACACCATTTAATGCCTATTTCTTTAACTGCTTTATCATCTTTACATTTTTCTAATTCCACAAATAAATCTTGCGGTAAATCAATATGAAAAATTTTAGGCAAAGCAATGAGTTGTGAACGAGAGCTTAATATTTTTAATCCTGGAATAATCGGCACATTAATATCGTTTTTGCGGCATAAATCCACAAACTCAAAATATTTTTTATTGTCAAAAAACATTTGCGTCACAATGTAATCAGCACCTGCATCTACTTTGGCTTTTAACCATTTCATGTCGCTATACAAATTAGGAGCTTCAAAATGTTTTTCAGGATAGCCTGCAATGCCCATACAAAAATCAGTAGGTGAAGCATCTTTCATTTCATCATCCAAATAAAGACCACTATTCATGTCTTTTATTTGTTTTACTAAATCAATAGCGTAGTTATGTCCACCTGGTTCTGGTACAAATTGCGATTCTGTTTTAATGCTATCACCACGTAATGCTAAAACATTATCAATTCCTAAAAATTGTAAATCAATTAAGGCATTTTCTGTTTCTTCGCGTGTAAAGCCTCCACAAATAATGTGTGGTACAGCTTCTACGTCATATTTATTCATAATGGCGGCGCAAATACCAACGGTACCTGGGCGTTTACGAATACTTACTTTTTCGAGGTATCCGCCATCACGTTTTTTGTAAATGTATTCTTCGCGATGATAGGTAACATCAACAAAGGCAGGCTTAAATTCCATTAAAGGATCAATGCCGTCAAAAATAGAATGAATACTTTTTCCTTTTAAAGGTGGAAGTATTTCAATAGAGAATAAAGTGTCTTTCGCAGATTTAAGATGTTCGGTAATTTTCATAATTTTCAAATAAAGTACAAATGTAAGTATATACTATTACTTAAAAAAACACTTATTTTGTGAGAAAGTCCTAGAGATGAGATCATTAAAATCTATACCCAAACGAAAGCCCAAATTTTAAGGCGTTTATGGGGAATTGATTTTTATTGTAATTAATTGCTTCGGTTAGGTTATCATCTGTTTTATATTTGTCAATTTTATAGCCAATACCTGCCAACATCATGATATTAAAGTTTTTGGTTACTCTAAACAAAACGCCGTTATCAAGCATCACGTAAAGTCTATCTAATGTAAAGTTTCTGAGAGTTACTACACTCGTGTTATAGCCATTATTCGGATCATATAAATTTTCTGTTTTACTATAGGTGCCAGTAAATTGAGATGTTCCAATATAGGGCCCTATAAAATGGGTAACAGCTCGTTTACCACTTGTTTGAAAATGTAAACCTAAGCCCACTTCGTATGTTTTATTTTTGTATTTAAAATCAGAAACCGAAAAGGTATTATTATAGTTGTTTGAATAGTAATAGCTATTTCCAGAAAAAATGGTATTGACTGCTTGTGTAAAATATGGAGCAGAAAAACCAATGGTTACTGGCACATAAGCATGAAAATAGTTATTAGCAAATTCCCGTATATAGTTTACTCCAATAGAGCCGTTAATAGGTTCAATCATATTAAAAGAAATTAGGTTTTTAGTAACTAATAATTTCTCTACTTCCGCTTTTTCTATACTATCTCTGTTAATTCTTGGAGAAGGGGTATAATTATTATAAACTACATAAGCTGGAGCCGTTTCAGTAGGCGTAGCTTCTGCACTAGTAATAACTTCGTGAACGCCATTTTGGTATATAATTAAAGCCACATCTTTTTTTGCCACTGTAATCGTAGGCCCATCTTGATAAGTGAAAAGCTTGTATTTTATCTCCGTTGTATTGATTTCTAGAATCTTAACATCTACTTTACTATTATCCTTTTTGAAGAGTTGATCTTGGGCAAATCCCATTACTGAAAGGCTACACAAAAGGAATACGACAATTTTCTTCATAATAAATAGAGATGAATAATTATAATTTAAAGGTAATCAAAATAATCGTAATAAAGTCGGGTTTTTTTGCAACAAATGTTTGCCTAGCCGTAATATATTTATAAATTTGGCTAAAT
>ERZ724520.725-NODE-725-length-17537-cov-5.933074_pt1 | contig 17537 bp, 18 predicted proteins | sample MGYA00376053_ERZ724520 | MGnify/ENA primary metagenome ERZ724520 (study PRJEB28724, sample SAMN07190886) | activated sludge metagenome | isolation source: activated sludge of sewage treatment plant in Hong Hong | place: USA: Christiansburg, Virginia | collected...
TATCGGCTCACTACATCAACACACAACTACCTTTACTAAACGATCTGTTCAATGTTCTTAAACTGGCTACGGTACTTCTCATGTTCCTCGGTAAATTTATTGAATTTCCGCAGGAAATACTGGTACTTCAGCTGGATCGAGATCAACTGCGCCTCCTTCACCTCGCTCTACAACTCAGGGAAACGCTACAAGCATCGACCCAGCAACTCCCCCTCTTCTGCCACCTATCTAAATTACATCGATTATATTCTATCATGGAAGAATTTTAAATCATATACCCCACCATACTCCTTTTTATTTATATCATACAAAAATAAATGAAACTGAACACTCAAAATAATCAGAACACAACATCAACATACCCAGCACCTTCCCCCCTCCCTTCTGGACATAAACACCCAACCGCCCATCACAAATTGGAGGCATCCGTATTCCCTGAAATACCATAAACACTGCCTAAGATCGAAGACATGATTTGCCTCCACTTAAAAATTAAAAGATTCCCTTCAACATTCCGTTTTTAATTCCTCCCTGCAAAACGGCAGCCCGAACAGTTACTAATAATGCAAAACTCCGCTTAAAATATATATACTATTTGATTATAAACAAATCATGGAAGGCAGAAAAGGTTGGTGCGAAGTAGTAACTTTCCCCCCAAGTAGGAAGACTACCGACTCCTCAAAATCATTAAGAAATATGGCACGAAAAACTGGAGCCTCATCTCTGAAAAATTATCGATTGGCACGACATTCGAAAGAACGGGCAAACAGTGCCGCGAAAGGTATATTCTCTCTGACTTAGGTGGCATAACCATCTCAACCCGGACATCAATAACAATAACTGGACCAAAGTCGAAGATTAAATACTTTTTGATGCTCACGGTAAGCAGGGAAGCAAGTGGAAATAGATATCCAAACTTTTCCCAGGCAGGTATCAATGCATAAACTCAGAACTGACAACTCAATAAAGAACCATTTTTACTCAACTGTCAGAAAATCACTGAGAACCATCAGCAAATTGAAGGGTTAACAGAATATTACTATCACCATGAAGTCAATCAAGCCCTATGTGCTCTCGAGAATCGTTTAAAATGCAGAATTAACGAACTTAATCGTTATGCTGGGAAGAAGCAAATCTAAATAATCCATTAACCTTAATATTGGACAGCACGCCATTGACAGCATTAGCCAGTAGCTTGAACGAATCCGTGTTTAATATGAATAAAAAAATAAATAGACTTCATAGCTTAGCAAAAAATAACAGGACAATCAAGATTAAATACCTCCTCAAAATCTACCAGAAGGTAGCAATGAGGAAGTCGAACAACTTCCCTCGCTCTCTAAAAACGAACGAAGATAGTTTTGTCCTTAATAGTCAAAAATGAAGCAATACTTCGAGGAATTTTAATAAAACCAAGCTGAAAAGCTAGACTATATTCTTTAAACTAATAATTAAAGCAAATAGATGACCATTAAGTAGCTCTTTACCACCTTCCATTTGCATACCCCTTAAACTAAGTAAAAATGTACTATAGTATAAAAATAAATAAACGAATAATCTTGTATTTTTGAAGAATACTAAAGTAACTTTTTTCAAAGTCCAACCTGTAGCAAAAGAAATAATTTTCCTGATTTAAGACTGTTAGCTAAAGTGAGTCGAAACTCATGTGGGTCGAATCGATCCAAGCATTAGGATAAAAATATCTCAACAACTGTCAAAATGGGATTTCATAGAGAAACGGATATTGAGATTCATTTCGATCCTCATGAGTTCCTAAATGAGTAATTCAATGATAATTAAAAAGAATATCGATGAATGATATAGGTGACCCTCATAATTAATATCATTATTTTAATACCTTTGTATGAATTCTTTTATTATATTACTAAAGAAGCAAAAAAAAATCTGAAACAAATTGACTTCTAAATCATGACTAATTCTAGACCTTCTGTTTATTAACTCTATTTAGCTTTAATTTGTAACGTTTGTAGCTTTTTCAGAGAAGAATAAAAGATATTTGAAGTATATATATTTTTTGTTGGTAGATTTTACTAAATGCTGATGAAATTGATAAAATACTTAAATTATAGCGAAACATTTCAAATTGATCATTGAATTTTCATTTCAATCTACATATCGTGCATTCATATTTATGCTGAAGCAAAATCATATCTTTTGATTCAATGATCTCTATATAAAAATATGATAACTATCGCTCCAATATTAATCTTTTTGCTATAGAAATCCATATGTCATGAAATTCCATCGCTTTACGGAAGATAATTATGATCATTCATCATATGGTGACCTTCAAAGTAGGAAGGGTCAATCCGGTGGACTTCAAAAAGGTGAAAATGAACAACACTACAACAAAAGAAGCACTTGTCGGTAACAGTTTAATTTTCTAGAGAAGATTGCGATATATCCTCATGGAAGAATGCATAAAAAATAAAAATCATCAAAATGTATAATTAAAAAAATAACAATCGAAAAAAGACGCGTGCTAATAATTCAGTTTTCCTGTTTTAAATCGGGCAGCTCAAGAAAAAAGGCTTGGAGTTTAAATAAATTTCTCGATCTATATTAATTTGATTAGATCATATAAGTAAAGAGGTCGCGAAACAACTAATAACAAAGAAAAATGCAATCACAAACGAAAACAATTGATACGTAAAATGTAATTTTAGGCACTATCGCCTCTCTTTATAATTTTAAAGCAAAATTAAAGACCCAGATTTCCCTAATTACAAGTGCCAATTTTTACAAAATCTCACAGACATTAATTCAGAAGGAAATTCGGATATAGTTGGCATGCTCTTATCACACTCAGCTTAACAATCTCAAAACTATGATTATCTAATCATCATCATCACCTGCTCGAAAATTTCCTCTAATATGACACAACTTCACTATTCTCCATAGTTTTGATCGATAAGATACTATTTCCTCACATTCTTGCAATAATTTGGGCTATCCACCCCATCTAAACCCGAACAATTTAAATTTCTATCGATAATAATATAATTGATATGAACTATCCACATCCTTGATTTAGCAGAAACTTAAAATAAACACTTCATAATTTCAAAAACGCTAAGAAATCGGACGAATAAGGTGAACCTCTCTGATTTTCCCATCACGATTTAACATTTTACAGAGCATCAACTAAATTATGACATGGTAATCTTCTTAAGAATCAATCTCGTCAAAATCAAAAAGGGATAAATTTAGATCTATACCAAGAGCTATTTAACATCAATTTTAACAGAAACAATGAAAAATAATTGTTTTGGCAAATTAAACGATTTAGTAGCTTTTCAAGAATAAAAACCAGAGTATTTTTATCGATCCTACAATCAAAAATATTAGTAAAAAAGGTAAATTCTAAAAAAAAAGACTAACTATAATAAACTAAATCATCAAAATAAAGGCTAAAAACAGTACAAACTATCATTTAGATAGTATTTTTCTTTTAAGAAAAATAAATCCATTCGCATTTAAACGTAACGAAATCGATAAACTAGATTACTAAACACTAAAATATTCTATCTTTAAAAGAAAAAATTGGTAATTATAGCTAAATTACTTCAGTTTATTCTCTAATTTATCCTTAAAAAGTCACTTAAGTTTTTGCTGAAACTGAATATTTTTCTAATTTATTGCTTATAAGAGGGTTTGAGAAAGCATATCGCAATAACTTGAGAAAAATAATTTATAAACTCATTTTATCTCTACCCTTGAAAATAAAGTAGCTTAAAATGCCAATTTAGATTGCGTTTGAATCCAAATTTCAGAGGTCATCTAAATAATCATAAAATGTTTTGATGATTCTCCATTAAAATACAGAATTTTAAGAAAAATAACCGAGCTAAAGATAGTTGAGAGACATATTTTGTCAAATAACCTCTACTAATAGAAAAAAGTGTAATTTAAGTTTTAAGAAAGGGATAACATAGAATTCTCAAATAATTAAAGTTAAGAAATTTATATCAAAATGGAAAGCTAAAGAGGACGTATTCTAGGATATAACCACTTCTTTCTTGCTGCTTTTGTAAATGAGGCATCATATAAAAATCTCCATCCTATCGGGTTATTAATGCTCGGGCTTAATTTACTCTGTTATAATAAAACAATGAGCTTTGCAAAATAGGAAAAAGCTGAAAATACCAAAACAAAGCAGGCCAAATACAACAAATACGAATACTAGGTAACTCTATTCATAACTTAGAGGAGAAAAAGGTTAATAGCAATGGTCAAAGAGGAAAATCGGACTTTGGCTTCTTCGGCAAAGGAACTCAAGATTTGCCAAACGACTGCGAGACTCATCATGAAAATATGGAATTAGGAGAGAAGAATCTTCGAAAAAAAATCCGAAAAGGCAAAACGGGAGAAAAGAGAAGCGAAAAAGATGATTCAAGCGAAAAAAAAGGAAAAAGAGCTTCAAAGACGCCAATTGAAGGCCAGAACTCAAAAAAAAGAAGTTGAAGAGGAATAAGAAGTCAGGATCAAGATCTAAGAGATACGCCTAAATGAGGATCATGAAAATGATTGCCCTCCCATACTTCCTGCTGCACCTTCTGAGCCTACCTTCTTTGAAAATAGTCCAATGTTCTTTCAGTATTGGATCTATCCCACCCCCTTCCTCATGAACCCTCAAGTCTACTCACCCTATGAATGGTTGGATAATCCTCTATGAAATGATTTCTATGCCATTATATAAATGTTTTTCATATTAAGAGTTTTTTTTGCTTAGGTATTTGGTTGTTCTCAATAATAAAACATAAAAGGCAAAATATTTGCAAAAAAACAACGAGCATGCTAAAAAGTTTATTGTATTAACTCGAAAACAAGAAAAATAGAAAGTTAACAAAAATTTTTAATATATTATTTTGAATTTATTCATGAGAAATCAAGCATCATATCTTTATTCTGTCGTCAAACATCACAAAAATTGTTGTAAAATCCTCCATATCTTATTTTCTTGGTCCTTAAGAAAAATATTGATAGTAATATTGAATGTTTTCAAAAAGAAATTTTATTTTGCTTCCAAAGTTGATGTTAAAATTAACTTTTTATAATTTTCTTTGCAAAAGGCCTTTCTTCTTTAAAAAAAAGCTTTTTTTGATATCATAAGAACTCTAATTATTCAAAAAATCGCAAAGATTTGTAAATTATCAGACTCAAATGAAAAAATATGCATATTTCTTTAATATGTTTGGCGATCAAGATTGATTAGGTTATGATAAGAGCTAGAGCGTTCGAGCTTTCCAAAAAAAGATTTGACTAGAAAAGTCAGACTAGCTTCCTCTCGAATGGTTAAACTTAAAAAGGATTCCACCATATTTAAATGACAGATATTGATGATAAAAATGTGCGGTCTAGGTAAAGATCACAATATCACTTTAAGAACCGTGTAAATCGAAACTCTCATACTTTTCACCAGAACAAACAGCTTTAATTGAAATAAATTCGACGACAACCACATGATTTTTTTTTGATTGTTAAATATTTTATCTTTTCGTGGATTTTTGTTGAAGAACACTCTCCTTTAACTTATAAATGCCTTTTAAAACTACTCTAGCTACATCTAAGCAAAAATGCTTCCTTTATCTGTTTTATTTTGAAATTTTTAAACTTACTGTTAAAAGTAATATTTGGGTTGTTATGACTCATCTTTGCAATTAAAAATATAAAATACAGAGCATTTATAAGACACGAATATGGCTTTGTTATCAAATTTCGTTAAGATTGTGATAATTAAATACATTTATCTTTGAGTTTTAGCGAATACTTTAATGAAAGTTGCTCAAAAGATCATTAAAATGTTCTTTTTAGTAAATAGTAAATTGAAAACTTAAAATAACTGACTAAACCATCAGTATTAATTTCTTTTTGGTATCATTTTTGATATTCTAAGAATCTCAAAAGGATAAAACAATCAAGAGATAAACTTTAAAAATGTAAAAATAACTTAATTTGTTGCTGAAAGTGTCAAATAAAGATAGTTTCGTTTGAAAGGCTCTTTTTCCATAATAGTTATATTTCATATGTTCATCAACTCTTAAATACCTCTGTGGGAGCCAACCCATCATATAATCAGTATTCAAAATATGAACAAATAATCAAGGTTTAGGCTCTTATCCTTTCATTTCTAACATCAGCATATCCTAAAATTAGTTTATTTTATCACTTTAATCGGCTTAATATCAATTCCTTTAATGATATTATAATTTTAAATAAAGAGAAGTGATGGTATATTTCGATAAATAAAGTAAACCCATTAACTTATAAACATCATTTACTCATTAGCCCCATTAAACCAGATGTCCCTTTTCTCTCCTTATTAAAATATTTTACTCCATAAGACTAAAATATTTGATAAAAAAATGGATCACTCTCCAAAAACTTCTTATAATTCGTTTCAAGCTTGTCATAACAGGTTCTTGATTTCATTTGTACAGCCTGAATCAGAAACTTGGTGAATTTAACAAAAGGGTTAAATCCTTAGACTTCTAATAGAAGGACAGTAGGTTCATCAAAATCATAAATCAGTCCTTTTCTAAATAGAAAGAAAATTACAATAAAGCCATCCGACAGACTATGATGATGTACTACTAGTTATCTACTTTTTAGTGCCACTTCTACAAAAATTTGTTGACTCTTGACAAATCAAAATGCACCACAAAACTCTAAGCTTGATAAAACAACTATCGCTTTTCGAAATAACTTATGATATATTCTCCAATTTAGGGACAAGTATCTAAAGGGGCAATTGTTTTTATGATTTTTACAAAGTATTATATCGTCTTTGGGTTCTCCCGTTTCATCAAAAGCTCATATATTTTGTCTAGATAAAATGAAAATTACGAGGACTATTCTCCTTCCACAGAGTTCTGTTCGATTGGTAAAGTGCCAAAAGAGAAACAATAAGTTCATCAATTGCATTAAATTCAATTTTTTATTGATTAAGCATCTTTTAAATTCCAAATACTAATAACATTTATCCCTATTCATGTTTATTGGTTTGGCATTTTCTCTGGGCAAGCATCTTAACCTTCTGTGCAAATTCGTAGTGTTTATTATCTTTCAGCAATTCAGCAGAGCGTTCGATACTCTAAGCCAATTTGTTTTTTATAGGATCGATTTCAATCTACATTTAATTAATATAAATCTAGAATTTCCGTAAAACATAAGATACTAATATTTAACCAAATATTCTAACAACTCTTAATATATTGTTGAATATCTTAATGATGTAAAAGAAAAGATTATTATTTATTTTAAAAGATGGGAGGATTGGATATCAACTGGTTTAGAACTGAAAAAGGTCATGACCCCAATATAATCAAAAAGAGTTTAGAACGAAGATTTAGAGATCCGAAACTAGTCGACTAGATCATATAACGCGATCAATAATGGCGTAAAAGTAATCATCATATCATACAGTCCGTTACTCACTCGACTCAATCAAAAAAGAATGGAATGATATCGGAAAAATCATCAGGGACAAGAAAAAAGCCAATAAGGAAGATCCCTGTGCTGAGGAGATCAAATTGAAGACTGAAAATGAAGCAAAGCAAGTAGCAGTTGAAGAATAGGAAAAGAAATTACTCGTACTTATTGATAAGCTCGTCAACACAGTCGGAAATATAGTTCATGATTCGGTCCCAGTCAGCAATAATTAAGACGATAACGCAGTCATCCGAACTTGGGGAGAAATTCCCGACATTAAAATCACTGATAAGAGAGGAGGATTGAACCATCATAAAGTATTGCAAGCCCTCGGAGGTTATGACCCAGAAAGAGGTCAAAAAGTAGCCGGTCACAGGGGTTATTTCCTTAAAGGAGCTGGAGTTCTTCTCAATAACGCTCTTATCAACTATGGCATAACTTTCTTAAACAAAAGAAGCTACGATCTCGTGCAACCACCCTTCTTCCTCAAAAAATAAATCATGGCTGAAACCTGCCAACTCAGTGATTTCGACGACCAGCTTTACAAAGTTTCAGGCAACACCGAATAGGAAGATTTCTACTTAATCGCCACCTCAGAACAACCCATCTCAGCCATGCACAGAGGCGAGTGGATTGAATAATCAGCTTTGCCCATCAAATACGGAGGATCATCTTCATGCTTCAGAAAAGAAGCAGGTGCTCATGGCAAGGACACCTGGGGAATCTTCAGAGTTCATCAATTTTAAAAAATTGAGCAGTTTTGCATCACCACTCCCGAATAGTCGTGGAATATGTTTGAATAAATGATCAAGCATTCAGAATAATTCTATCAGTCTCTAAAACTACCCTACAGAGTCATTGCTATCGTCTCAGGGGCTCTCAACGACGCAGCTGCTAAAAAATACGATCTTGAGGCTTGGTTCCCAGGCTATAACAGCTATCGTGAACTTGTTTCATGTTCAAACTGTACTGATTTCCAATCAAGAAACTTGGGAATCAGATGTGGTTCAAAAAAGAAAGATGTACTTTTATTTATATTTAGGAAACAGAAAAAAGATACGTACACATGTTGAACGGAACACTTTGCGCTACTGAACGGACATTGTGCTGCATTCTGGAAAACTATCAAACTGAAACTGGATTAAGAGTGCCCGAAGTTTTACAGCCATTTATCGGAACTGATTTCCTTCCTTATAAATAAGAAGAAAAACCTAAGGAAAAGAAGAAAGAAGAGACTAAACCCAAGGAAAATAAACCCAAAAAGGAAAAAGCTGAGCACAAGGTATAGGAAAAAGCAGATGCCAAGGTATAAATTCAAGCATAACACAAAGTCTAAGAAAAAATATAATAAAAACCCGAAGTAAAAGTCTAGCACGCGAAACAAGAACCAGCTCCTTGATTATGTGATAGGATAAAGAACAATTAAATCTATGGTGTTATAATTTATAACATAAAATGCATCTTGTTTTAAAGTGAAAGCTTATATTATTTAAAATGTGGGAGCTACAATCAGAGGTTCCTTCGTATTTCCTTGATTACTCAGACATTTACCCCTTATTGACTAATTTCCTGCAATTACTTACTAAAGAATCCTCATCTTACTCACCTTACTAATTCTTCTTTATTTCTCAGTAAAAAACCTTCTCCTTCGACACTTTGGAGTACTCCGCTAAAGAAATGATACCACCCTTAACTCCCTCGAACACTCGCCGTTCTATCATCTCGCAATCATCATCTTACTCTTCAGCTAAATCGATTGGAATATGCTCGATCTCAGTATCTGGACTGTAGTTTATGTCGGAGTGGGAATCTTCCGCAAAGCTATTTTCAATGTAAAATGTGAGCGTTAATCGCTTATCAACAGTTTTTCATACGACTCCAGACTGATTAGACTTCTTTATAATGCCAAATTTTTAGGAATTCTAATATTCGTATGCGGATTTACTCTTTTTATATGGTTGCAGATAATCTTCACGGGAATCAGCATGAAAGTAACCAATTTGTTAGTGTTTCCGCTGATGATACTGGCATCTGACGGTCTTTTTCTATTTTTAAGCAGCGCAGCTTCATAAAAGGACATCCTCTGTTATTTCAACCAAAACATAAACTAAATCCTTCCAACCTACAAACTCTAGCTGGTCGAGAAGGTAACTGCCAACTCGATCCGCATGTGGCACTACTACAACCTCCTGCGGCTCTTTATTAAAACACTTATTCTCAAAATCGGTGTATTCGAGTATATTTGGATTTTCTCAGTGGTGAACGCTGGCATCCAGGCGATCACTACCCTCTACATTTCAATGAACAAGTATAGGAACTATAACAAACTTATGAACAAATTCGATCGTCTCTTTCGCAAGACCACCTCTGCTCCCGACCAAAACTGCACTATCTGCCTCACTGAGTTACTCAACTGCAGACAACTCGCTTCGTGCGGACACCTTTTCCACTACCGTTGCCTCTTCCAGTGGATGCAGAACAAAACGGAATGCCCCATCTGCCGCATGCCTATTCCCCTCGCATGACCTCATCCACTTCATATTCATACTGTCCACATTCAAATCATATATAAAACATCAATCACTCCTTTCATATCATTCTTTACAGATATGTGCAGACACGATTATTTAATGGCACAATTCACATTTAATTCGATGAGTGAAAAGAAAGCCGAGCAACTCGAACCCGCTCAGAAAAACTCAGAAATAGAAATCGTTACTGTTGGTGTCAAATCGGCTCCAGCTGAGCTCACTCCCCTCAAAGAACCTACCATCAATATCCTCGCCAGTCCCCTCCCGCCCCAGGAATAGCCACCAGGCGACAACGACCTGCCCCCTCTCCACACCAACCTCGGGGACAAGGAAGATGAATAAAAAATCAGAGAACACGTTCAGGAAATGATGCACGAAATCGAGGGGCAATAGAGCGATTAGGATGAATAGATAGAAGAGTCGAACGTCTCCAAATCTTAAAAGTCATTCAAAAGCGAAAAGAAAGGTAGTGGCGAGAACAACAACGGCGAGAGCAATGATGAAAGGAAAGAGGAACTACCCACTAGCAGAAAATGCTTCAATAAATTATGCTCCTCCAAAAAAATATATAAAAAAATACGGTCAAGAGTTGAGGACAACAAGTACCGCTTCTTCTGCAAAAACTGCTATTAGAACTACTACAACAATCTTTATTGCGAGTTCTGTGAGCAAATATACTCCAATAACAGCGAGAACGAAGACGACGATAAGTGGATCGGCTGCGATCACTGCGAACGCTGGGTACGTCCACCTATACACAGAACCACATTGAGTGCGAGAAGAAATATAGAGATAAGAATATCAATGACTTGAAAGATAAAAATTTTTTGTATGAGTGTCTGGTGTGTGCCCAAAAAAGCAAAAATAGCAATGAGAAAAATAAGAAACAGGAAAAGGAACAGCAGGAGGAGAAGCAAGTGACCAAGCAAAAATTTTAGATGAACAGAGATCAAAGAACCCTTATCTTCCATAAAAAATATGAAACCTTTCCCAACCTTGAATACTTTCTGCAGAATTACAGTTTCAGACTTTGGATAAACGAGGGCCAGATCAGGGAAGATCTCGAACATTTGCGTTCAGTCTGCCTCAAGGCCCCATTGTAGGACCAGGGCAAGAACAAGTTCAAGAAAGTAAAAAATGAATGATCGTCACTTGCAGATTTATAAAATTTCAATTCAAGTTAACTTTTATTCATATTAATTTTCAAACAACATAAAGGCTTTTTCACCAAACATAAAATCTATTAACAAAACTAGATATTTACATCCAAATTAGTATCAAGGAAAGATATACAAACAGAATAGTCACCATCCTCCGCAAAAGCAGAACACATTTTTTTATTTTTACGATTCACTCTTCTTGCTCTTTACCTCGAAACTCACATCGATGTTTTTTGTTGAGGGTAGTGAAGCACCAGATAACAGTCGGATCTATTTTGATGTGCAAACCAAGAAAAATCGTTATTTTCCGACCATACATAAAGGCTGGGTTTTCTCGAATGAAGGTAAACCTGTATCCCTCTTTCCATTTTTTGCAGCGTACAATTCATAGAGGTTTGAGTTTTGAGGAAGATTGGTATTAAGATTATGATTGAAGTTGTTAACAGCCTCAACAATAGCATCATTAACAGTTTATGCTTAAGAATGAAGTTTGGTGGAATAAGAGTTACCGTTTTAGTCTTCAATATAGACCTTATAAGAGGGAGCCTTGGCATCGGGCAGTGCCTCTGACAGTTTCTTGTTGAGCAAGCTGACCTGTGAGTTCATTATGACTGCTTAAAAAACATTGCAACATCGACTAATCTAAATACGCCATAAGAAATAAAAATAGCATCATAAAATCAAATCGAAATTGATTTGCATACTAACTTATAATCAAAGCACAGTTATTAAATTATCACCTTTTCCGGTTAAACAAATATATTAGAAACCGCCTACCTTTAACCCATTTTTAATTTCCAATAAAAAAACCAGCCATCACAAAACATTCGTTTTGAATTAAATTTGGCCAAACATTCTCCGAAACTATCCCCAACAAATAACCCAGCAAAACAACCCAGCTTGATGCCACCCTGATGTCCTTAGCAGTAAGAAGGAGATAATTACACTATAAATTTTAATTTTAAATGCGAGTCGTACATTCTATAGAAATCAGAAACCTGCTAGAAGCCGATCTCATGAAAGGCAGTCGTTGCGAACCTGACTCCGCCTCCAATCTCACTACCTACTCTAACAACAACAGCCATACCCTCAAAAGGTCATAATCCTCTTCAACTCTCCGCTCCTCACCATCGGACATACAACTCATCGAACAACGCTACTACACCCTCGAACAGGACTACAACCAACTTTTCTAAAAAAACAAGAAGAGAACAGACATCGCCCGCAAACAAAAGGAAGAGCTCTAAAAATACAGAACTGCGCATGAGAAGGATAAAAAAGAAATCGAAAGGCTAAAATCTTTGCTCTCAATAGCCAAAAAATCATAGCTAACCCACTCCCACCACAACCTCGTCCCTCACTCCGAAAATACCCACTCCCGAAACGACAAGCATGCCTCTTCCCTCCCCAAAGACAAACGCTCCCCCCTCCCCTCCAAACCCTACATCCCCTATCGAGATTCCACCACCCCCACCTCTTCCACTCTGCGGAAAGTAGCCGGACGCAGGCAGGAGAGCTAAACCAATTTTTCCCGTTTAAAATTCACGCCGTCAATCATGCTGCAATGATGCTTAATATTGTATTTATTGTTATATACGAATGCTGGCCAAAAGACTGCTTCAGCAGACCGCAAGGCTCTTCTCGACCCAACGCCTCAACGCTCCCCGCAAATACTCGGACACGGTAAACCGTTCTCGCAACCTGATGGACCTTTACGATTTGAAGGTGAGCAACGACGGCCAGAACTTCATCGCCCCCAACGCTACCATTGTGGGTTAGGTCTACATGGGGGACAACGTGGTCGTTTGGCACGGCAGTGTTATCCGTGGAGACATCAACCGCATCACGTACGCTACATAACAATAAGCCTGCTCAGCAACATCAGCATCGGCAACAACTGCGTCCTCCACACCGCCGCCACCTCCCCCACAGGGCTAGGCGCAGAACTGCTTATGAACGGTGACACGGTCGTACAGAACAATTGCACACTCTACTCCTGCACTGTCGAACGGCAAGTCTACATCGGACACAACTCGGTCATCATGGAGGGTGCCATTCTCCAGAAGGGATGCATCATTGCCCCCAACAGCGTGGTTCCTCCGGGCAGGGTCGTCAAGGAACGGCAAGTATGGGGCGGCAACCCGATCAAATACATCCGCAAAGCGCTGGAGCAGTAGGCTTTCGTGACTCTGGACTACGCCCGCCACGTAAACACCAAGACCCACGCCTACCTATCGGCCTTCCTGCCCTACAGCAACGCCTACCTGTACCGCCACGGACCAGTAGAAGTAACCCTCCCTAACCCAGCCCATCGACAAGCACATCTCGGTCGACCAGTACGAGCAGTACTTCAGCGATAGGACCTACATGCCCGAGCACAGCACCTTCAATCGCTACTGATATCATCGGATAATTTGCTACAATCATCATCACTATCACATAACAACCCGAATGTCAAAGATATCCTTTCTACCTTGTTTTTATAGTTACTAGAAACATCTAAGTAGAAGTAAAAAAAATCACTCAGAGCCCTAGATTTCGGTAGAGCTCCTCGGAATGGAGGTGAACAGCCAAGCGGTCCTCACGGTTCCCCCCTTCCACCTTCTTGTAATCGAATATTTTGATGAACTCGGGTTGCAGATGTCTACTAAATAACTGCACGCACTCTATGATGTTGGTCATGCTCAACTCGAACAAGGACAAAAAGTCACCAAAAAGAACGTTTATTCCAATTCCATCACAAAAAATGAGGTTGCTCGTTTTGGCCAAACTCATCTTGTAATGCCGGCACAGTTCCTCCCAAGAGGTCTCCTCCTTCTTCTCATGTAGTGCCATCCTCGCAATCAGGTAGATCCCCGCAAGCGCCATGCTCACCATCGAGTGACCGTGAGCATTCATAGAAACGTACTCAAGTTCAACCAATTGGAGCAAGTAACTCAGATTCCGAGGCATGCGCTAGTTCCGAAAAATTAGAGTTTCGATGTATTTCGGACAAAACTATCCGATATACGAGTCCCAAAGCGCAGTCAGCATGTCCAACCAGTAAGTGATCGTCTTGGCCGATAACTTAAAACCGAAACGCAGCATAATCTGTGTCTCGTAGTCCAGCACTTCCTCCAAAGTAAATTCCTACTTTATTCCCTTCTTCTCCTAAGCAATTCGGATCGCCAGTATTGTTGCTAAACGGGCTTTCATCTCCTTTCCCTCCTCCTTAGCTGCATTCACACTTTCCCTCTTTTGCTTCACTTTCAACTGCTGGTTGGAACCGGCCTTCTTCACCGTTCTTTCAGGATTGTAGAGGTAGAGGAAGCAAAACTTACTAATCATCTCTGCGTCATCCATCTTCAACGCCAGTGTCAAACACCCCAAAGCTACCAACTTCAAACTTTGATATGCGAAATCAGCACAGCAGCGATCCATGTAGTGGACCGCCAGACAGTAGGTTGTCCTCTTCATGCCCAGAGTGCCACAGATGCGACTTAGCAATTGCAAGCATCTTAGCCTTTCACGAAAACCAATCTCACTCAGTTTCTGCCTTCTCCCTTACAACTTAAAATTTTAAATCTCAACCGTCATTTCGTCCTTTACTTGATCCATAAATGTTGTATCCTGAGTCAGACACAGCGCAGAGTATATTTATGTCTCTGTTCCAACCGATGTTGCCTTTGAATTCAAGCCGCCGACATTTTTAAACTAAGGTGACTTAACAACTTTGGCCTTTAACTTTTTCTTTGACTTATGCTAATTTCTACTTTTTTAATAGTAGCTTTGGTGTTATTTAGAATGAATTTTTGATAAACTCTTGCATTTCACTCTGTATTCCTGAGATTTTTGCTACTATAAATCTCTTCTATTCTTTGATTTAGATTTCCCACCTTTCTTATTCCGGGAATGATCCTTAGCCGTAAAATTCAGCGAAAAAGTTTGCTTGGATACTGAATCTTGCTGATAAGATTTATTCGTTGACTCTTTCTCTCTTTTCATCGGTACAAACTTACCATCGTCATTGATCACCCCTCTATTACTCGGAATTTTTAGTTTCTGAAACGCTGTCGAAGCGTAGTCAGATTCACTATTGGCACCATTACTTCCCTTCTCATTCTTAATATCAAAAACACTCTAGTTTGTGCCTTCTTTAATAGAACTGAACCTTCCATAATCACTTCTGTCTGTCTCATCACCGTTTTACCTCTTACGAGTAGTCTTCACCTTGTATTTCACATAATAAGTGTTAACTCCGTAATCGTTTTCCATCTATTTGCAGTCAGAACCCATTTCGGGAGAAACACTTTGCTTGATCCTCCCCTCTTTCTCAGAGGGCTGTCCCTTCTGTCCGATTATCTTTAGACTTTTTAGGTTTTTCGAGGAAGTTGGCTTTAATTATTTTTTATTTTTCGAAAGATTGCCCTGCAGTTTGCCCGTCTTTGTGTCCTTGCCTGCGTTTGGCTTACCACTTAGTCTCTACATTCGCTGATTTTATCAAATAGAAGCGAATAATATTATAATTAACGCAGAATCAGGTGATCCAATCCTGAGCAGCTTGTTGCTAATCAAAAAGAATTAATTAAAAAACCACTAAAACCAGTAAAACCATAACCATCCAACTTATCTTTCAATTTCCTAACAAATCTATAACAATATACCTTTTTTTATATCTTTTCCTCTAGTATCTTCAATACTACACAATAAATTATCACTCTTCCCGCATCAACTCTGTCAAATCTGCCACCACACCCACCGTCACCCCTTCCAACTCATAGCTCACTCCTCTCTCCCCCGCCTCATTGAAACGGTCCCGGTATATCACTTTGGGTCCCTCTACGTGATGTGTACGTTGCGTAAAGTCCCTGCGTTCTGTCTCTATCGAAATCAGTTTCTTCAAGGACAACCAGTTAAAATACTACGTGGTCGCTGCCTCTCCCAGCAACTACTACTGGTTGAACAACTGATGGATGTAGCGGCTGCTCGCCTAAGGCATCACTACCTTTTTCTAAGACTATACCTTCTTGGTGCCACTTGAACTCGCCACCGTACGCTGAACTGCCTTCTTCACCACTGGCGCCGGTGCCTCTATTTTACGCATCAGTTCCTGTCGTCTCTTTTTCTCCTTCTCCCTATCCTCATCCACCTACTTCTCCTCAACCGGGCCTTACTCATTATCGTGCTCCGATTCGGTCATATCGAAATCGCTATCGAACTCGTCCCGCCCTGAACTGCTCTCGATGTAGTCCTCCTCGTCGTTGTCACCGTCGTCCAAATCTCCAAAAAAATTACGGCCCTGCTACGCCCAAAAGGGGTCCTATTCCTCCTCTTTCTTACGAGCAATAAGGTAGTTCATCTTGGTTCCCCTGTTCTGTCGGAACTGCATGTTACGCACAGCCAGATTCTCGGGTTTGACCACCGGTGTCGACTCAGACTATTCCTCCTCCTCAGACCCCTCCCCCTCTTTGTCATCAGAATCAGAAAAGCCAGAATCACTGTCATCGTCATGGGGACTATTCTCCTAGTCTGATCCTGACTGATTTTCGTCCTCGAATATCTCGTCCTGCTCGAGTCCTTTGGCTGTTTTTTTTATAATGCGGGTACTGCCACTGCGGGGCATTTCCTCCTATTTGGCTGCCTTCTTACCCATTACTATTATAAGCGCCATAAGCCAACAATCAAATCCAAAAGACACCCATCCTCACACAAAACTACCACCCACCCACAAACATCACACAAAACTCATCATAGATCATGCATCACCAGACAATCCTGTTACGGGCGAAGATCTCCTCGACCCTGACCCTGCTCATCTTGGAAACGTTCTCCTCTAGATAGACCATGAGTAGCATGCTCCTGAACCTGATCTGCCCCTCCTCTATCTTTCTGCTCTTATACTTCTTCTGGATGCCCTGGTAGATGCCCCGCAGGATATCAAAACTGTCTTTTTTTTCCTGGAAATCATAGTAACTCAGATGCGACATGAAATCATCCTACACATATCCTCCGCAGATCATATTCATCAGACGCAAAGCGTCCTAACCCTACACGCACTCGTTTCCACCGATATCCACATTCTCCTACCCGCGCAACCGGTAGTCAACCAGCTCCCGCAATCCCTCACGTAACTTCGGCCCTCGTTCGTTCTAAGCGTAATTTTTCAGCTCACTCTGCTCTTGTTCATTCAGAAAGTCAATGTTGCAGTCTGTAAGCCGCAGAGGGAGAGGTGATCGACCGCTATTGTAGAAAGTTTTCTTTTTGTGCATCATATACTATTATAAACATCTTCTCTTGCTCTCCAAATAACGCAATGCTCATCACCACCACAGACACCGCCATACTGATCGTTTCAATCAATAGCAATAGCATCAATACCTTATTTTTTAACAAAATACGGCTCGATCGAAATAAC
>ERZ724520.726-NODE-726-length-17468-cov-4.397060_pt1 | contig 17468 bp, 17 predicted proteins | sample MGYA00376053_ERZ724520 | MGnify/ENA primary metagenome ERZ724520 (study PRJEB28724, sample SAMN07190886) | activated sludge metagenome | isolation source: activated sludge of sewage treatment plant in Hong Hong | place: USA: Christiansburg, Virginia | collected...
ATTAGATAAACTAGCGGCATTAGTTGCCCAACTAAAAGGAAATAATGCCGAAGCAACCGCCATTCAACAAGGCATTGCTGAGTTTCAGTCAACTATACAAAAATGGAATAACAAACGCAAACAAAACGAAACACTACAAAAAGATTTTACAATTGGACTTCCTAATAAAATCGGTATTTTTGAACACAGTATTATTTGGAATTATTACATAAAAGGAATAAAAAAATTTAGTCAACTTAAATTTTAAAAATGAAAGTTTTAATCATCGGCGCATCTGGATTAGTAGGCTCAAACTGTTTGAATTATTTTAAACAAAAAGAATGGAATTGCATTGGAACATATTTTTCCTATCATGCTGCTAATACTGTTTTTTTTGACACGTTGAATTTACACAACAAAGACAATTTTGATGTTGCCAAATTTAAACCTGATGTAATTCTTCATTGTGGCGCATTAACACATGTAGATTACTGTGAACATCATGAAAATGAAAGTTACGACAAGACAGTTTTATCTACCCTAAACATGATAAAATTATCCAATGAAGTGAAAGCAAAATTAATTTTCATTTCTACTGATTATATTTTTGATGGCAAAGAAGGTCCTTACGAAGAAACGGCGATACCAAATGTATTATCCATTTACGGAAAACACAAATTAGAAGCGGAACAAGCTGTTATTGCTGCAAATCCAAACAATATAGTAATCCGAATTACCAATGTATATGGCGATGAAGAACGTGGTAAAAACTTTGTAGCACGCATTGTAGAACAAGTGCTTACCAAACAAAAATTATCACTAAAACTACCTTTAGATCAATACTCCACTCCTATCAATGCTGCCGATATTGCCAGATGTTTGTTTTTATTAATTCAAGATAATAAAAATGGCATTTATAATATTTCCAGCACAGATTATATGAATCGAGTGCAATTAGCTTTAACTATTTTAAAATATTTTCCGGAAGCACAATATGATTTATTTCCATTAACCACCGTACAAATCAATGCGCCAGCAGGCCGTCCGCTACAAGGTGGTTTGAAAAATAAAAAATTCATGACAGAATATCCCGATTTTTGTTTTTCTACGGTAGATGATTATGTTAGCAAAAAAGCAAAAGAAGCCGATAATTAATTACATACTGTTCATTTTACTGCTCATTATTGCTATATATTCCTGAATACATTGTGGATTTTTCATAGCATCTAAAGAAATACTTTTTTCCAGTGGCATACCCATCATAATTTTCTTAATGGGCATTTCCATTTTTTTGCCACTTATAGTATATGGAATATCTTTTACTTCTATTATTTCATCTGGTACGTGCCTTGGCGAATATAAATTTCTGAGATTGTTTTTAATTTTTGTTTTTAAATCATCCTTGAGTGCTTCATTATCTTGCAATACAACAAACAACGGCATATAATAGCTGCCGTCATTTTTCTCCAAACAAATCACCAAACTATCTTTTATTTCATCTAATTTTTCAACCGCATTATATATTTCTGCCGTTCCTATACGAACACCGTCTCTATTTAAGGTAGCATCACTTCTTCCAAAAATAATTACCCCTTTATGCGCTGTAATTTTTATCCAATCTCCGTGCCGCCAAACTTTATCGTTCGTTTCAAAATAAGCCTCTTTATATTTTATATTATTTATATCATTCCAAAAATAAACAGGCATACTCGGCATCGGCTTCGTAATCATCAATTCGCCTAATTCTTGTTCGACAGCCATGCCTTCTTCATTCCATGCTTCTGCGCTTACGCCCAACATCCTACATTGAATTTCTCCAGAATACACTGGTAAATAAGGGCTTCCGCCAACAAATGCACTGCAAATATCCGTTCCGCCACTCAACGAAATCAACCAAACATCTTTTTTTATGTCATTATAAATGTATTCAAAGCCATCAGCGGGCAAAGGCGATCCGGTAGAGCCTAAACTTCTAAGTTTTTCCAAAGGAAATTTTTCTCGAATCGCTAATTCTTGTTTTTTGCAAGATAAATAAAACGCAGCGCCCACTCCAAAATGGTTGATTTCTTGTTGATCTACAAATTCCCACAAAGCATAAAAATCGGGATAATTAGGCGCACCATCATAAATACATAATGTACAACCCACCAAAAGCGAGGACAAAGCGTAATTCCACATCATCCAGCCGGTGGTAGAATACCAAAGATAGCGTTCTCCTTTTTTGCAATCTTGATGCAGTGCCAATGCCTTATAATGTTCTATCAAATTGCCTCCCGTGCTATGAACGATTCCTTTAGGTTTGCCAGTAGTACCCGATGAATATAAAATCCAAATTGGATGATTAAATTCAACCGGAATAAATAATAATTCTTTTGCCTCTTGTTTTAAAATATCTTCCCAACTAAAAAAAGTATTGTGCTTATTCTCATCTATCAAAATCACATTTTCCAGCGATGGAATTTGTTGTGCTATTGCTTCAATGGTTTCTAATTTATTATAGGTTTTACCATTGTAATTATATTTAGAAGAAGCGATAAATAGTTTTGGCTCAATTTGCTGAAATCTATCTACTATACTTTCTGTTCCAAAATCAGGAGAACAGCAAGACCAAATAGCACCTATACCATTACATGCCAAAAATGCAATCACCGCTTCGGGTGCATTAGGCAAATAAGCTACTACCCTATCGCCTTTTTGAATATTATTTTGCAATAAAAACTGCTGAACAGAACTTACTTTTTGTTCTAATTCTCTCCAAGAAATATGAATAGCAGCATTATGTTCATTTTTATAAATAATGGCAGGATGTTCTTCGTTTTTATTTCTAAAAATATGTGCTGCATAATTTAATGTAGAACCATCCAACCATTTAGTTTCATACATTTTATCAGAATGGGTAATTATGTTTTTATAAGAATCATGAAATTGTATATTGAAAAACAGGATTATACTTTCCCAAAATGCTTCCAAATGCTGAATACTCCATTTCCATAAATCATCATAAGAATCAAAATTGGTATTGTATTTATTTTCTATAAATTTTTGAAAAGTATGTAAATTCGAGTTCTTTATCATTCTATCAGATGGCACCCAAAGCTGCTGCATATTTTTTTCAATAAAAATAAATAAAATAAAACAACAATAGGATACACCTACGCATACTTTGAATTTTATTTCTATTATTTTTCAATAATTTTTACCAAAACTGCCAAAAAACATGAAAATATTTAAAATTACATGTATTATTTAACAAGTTTACATAAAAAAAACATTGTAGATAGAAAAAAAAGTATAAATTTATCCAATAAAAAAAATTATTATGAACAAACTACTGCAACGTGAAGCTGCTATTACTCTTGTAAAAGACACCTTTTCAAGATATTTATGCGACTACTTACACTTAACAAGAGTGTCTTCCCCTTTAATTGTTTTAGATGGAACGGGAATAAATGATGACTTAAATGGTATTGAACGCCCTGTTGGTTTTCCAATAAAATCATTGAATGAACAACGTGCGGTTGTTGTACATTCTTTAGCAAAATGGAAACGTCTTCGTTTAAAAGAATTGGAAGTAGAAGCCGGACGCGGAATTTTGACCGATATGCGTGCACTTCGACCAGATGAGGATTATAGCCCTATTCATTCTATATATGTTGACCAATGGGATTGGGAGAAACATATTGAGCCAGCAGATAGAAATTTACAATTTCTAAGAAAAACGGTGAAAAGTATTTACATGGCAATAAAAGAAACCGAACAAGTGGTTGCCCAATACTATCCTGAAATTACACCAAGCCTACCGGAAGACATACAATTTATTCATTCAGAAGAATTACTTCAACGATTCCCTGACCTATCACCTAAAGAACGCGAAAATGCTATTGCAAAAGAGTATGGAGCAGTATTTATAATTGGAATTGGTGGCAAACTATCCAAAGGCGAAATTCACGATGGTCGTGCAGCAGATTATGACGACTGGAGTACTGAAAACGAAGAAGGTTACAAAGGATTAAACGGTGATATCATTGTTTGGCATCCTGTTTTACAATCAGCATTTGAACTTTCTTCCATGGGTATCCGTGTGGACAAAAAAGCAATGACTACTCAGTTGAAAGAAAACAATTGTGAAGAAAGAGCAACACTTTCTTTCCATAAAATGCTTTTAAATGGGGAATTACCAGAAAGTATTGGTGGCGGAATCGGACAATCCCGTATCTGTATGTTTATGCTTAAAAAATTACATATTGGTGAAGTACAAGTAAGTATTTGGCCTGCGGATGAAAAAGCAAAAATGGAAAAAACAGGAGTTACCTTATTGTAAGGTACTCCAGTTTTTAGTTTTTTTAATTGGGTATTTTTTTGTTATGTCAAAATTAAACATCTCAAAAACATCAAATATTAAAAAAGCGACATTTTTGACCACATTATCAAATAAAAATAGTGTTTCAAATAGAATTTCATATCCTGAAATTCATTAAAAGAACATTAGTTATATCCAAACTATGTTTAACCCATATTCACCATAGCTTTATCCTCTTGTTTTTCAAAAAAATGAGGATAGCTTTGGTGTAATAATCTCACAAACATATCATGCGGAACATCATGAAAACTGCCGTAGTCTTTCAAATACTCCATAAATAAACCGCCAGTAGAATCATATTGTTGAAATATAGAATCATTTTCACCATCAAACTCTAACGGTGGAACACTTAAATATTGACATAGTTCTATATTAAATGCAGGTGTTACTTTTATCCATTTTTCATTTAAAAAAACTTCACTGCAAGCATGAAAAACCAACACATCTGTTTTTAAAACCTGCATCAACTTCTCTACTCCAATATGGTTTTTTACATCAAAAAAACAAAACCGGCTTGGTATATCTGCTACGCGTAAACAGGCATTTAACAAACACGCTTTTTCTATACAATAACCACTTTTACTAGTTCTATTAAAAATATTACTTGCTTTCATTGCTGTATGATGCAAGTCGATATTATAAGGATTATAACGCCAACCATCTCTAATGGCATAATATAATTTAATCGCAATTTTTGTTTTATCAATTTCATTTCCTATCGTATTTTTTACAAAACGACGAATGTCTGGATGTTCACTATCAACAAAAAAAGTAGGTTGCAAATACAAATCTATTCCCAAAGGTGCATTATTCATGCTGTAAAGATAAAAAAGCAAAGAAATTTTTAGTTTATCTTTACAAACAATCCGCTGTTATTTATTATTTAATAACGAGTGTGGGAAAAAATCAATAGTGTCTATATAAAAAGTATTATTTTAGCGTTTTAGAAACTATGTCAGAAGAATTAGAACCAAAGACACCTAAGAAAAGCAAACCGACCTTTGCTTATGCTATCGTTAGCATTACTATGATATTGTTTATCATTGGATTATTTTCCTTTGGAGTTTTTAGTGTGCAAAAAGAAATCAACAAAATAAAAGAAGGCGTTCAAATAGATTTAAATCTAAAAACTGATATTACAGAAGAACAAAAAAAAGGCATTGCAGATTATTTGAAAAAACAAGATTATGTTTCAAAAATTACTTTTAAAAGCAAAGAAGTAGCAGCCCAACAATTTGAACGCGATTTGGGACAAAATTTCACCGAAATATTAGGCGAAAATCCACTATACGATGCTTATATCATCAACTTGAAAGCCAATTTTTCCAATCCTGATTTTGTGAAAGACGTAAAATCGGCTTTATTAGGATTAAGTGGCGTTCAAGAAGTGCAATATTCCGACATGGCAGTAAAAACAACAGCTGCTACACTCAAGCCTATCACCATAGGAATTATCATACTTAGTGTTATTATGCTGATAGTTGCATTTTTAATCATAGATAATACTATCCGCTTGATGATGTATTCTCAGCGTTTTACCATTCGCAGTATGCAATTAATTGGCGCCAATGAATGGTTTATCATCAAACCTTACATTATAAAAGCTGTCATTTCTGGAATTATTAGTGCCATTATTGCTATTTCAAGTCTTGCCGGATTAATCTATTTAACAATTTATAAGTTCTCTATTGAAATAAAAGGTCAGGATATTTTAATTTTGTCCTTTGCCGCGATAAGTTTGATGGTTTTTGGTATTCTCATATCCATTGCAAGTACTTATTTTGCAGTAAATAAATACTTAAAAATAAAATTAGACGAGTTGTACTAAACATTTATATTATGGCTAAAAATCAACCAAAGAAAAATATTCTTACAGCAAAAACGCCTACAGCAACTGTGAGAAAAACAGGGACTGCAAAATCAAGCTCAGGTAGCAGTTGGCTTCGTATGCCAAGCAGTCAAAACACTACTTTATTATTCGATAAAACTAATTATATTTTATTAGGATTAGGTGGATTGCTCATCATTTTAGGATTTATTTTAATGAGTGGTGGAAATACAGACCCAAAAATTTTCAACGAAGCAGAAATTTATTCTTTTAGGAGAATTACGTTAGCTCCTATTGTTGTTATTGCCGGGTTTATAGTAATTATTGTTGCCATTTTAAAAAAACCATCTAACACCAATGAAATTGAAGGCTAAGCATCCTACAATTTTCATTATAACCACAAATAATTTATGAGTTTAGTTCACGCTATCATCCTTGCCATAATAGAAGGAATCACAGAATTTTTGCCAATTTCTTCTACCGCTCACATGAAGATTACAGATTTCATTATCGGTATTCCGGAAACTCCATTTCGAAATTTGTATGAAATTGTAGTGCAGTTAGCCGCAATTTTAGCCGTTGTAGTGTTGTATTGGAAAAAATTTTTTGATTTTAAAAATATCCGTTTTTATATCAAATTAATTATTGCAGTTATTCCTGCTTTGATTTTTGGGGCATTATTAAAAAAGCACATCGACAGCATGCTCAGTAATCTAACATTTATTGCAATAGTGATGATTGCCGGTGGTGTTATTTTATTATTTGCAGATAAACTTTTTACTAAAAATAAAATTGACAGCGAAGAAAAAATTGACTACCTCACTTCCTTCAAAATTGGTTTATTTCAAGTATTGAGTATTTTATTTCCAGGCTTAAGCCGCAGTGCCGCTACCATTATTGGTGGGATGAGTATTGGACTTACCAAAAAAGAAGCTGCCGAGTTTTCATTTTTCTTAGCAGTACCAACGATGCTGGCCGCCACGGCAAAAAGCACCTTGGACTTTATCCAAGAAGAAACCGTTTCCATTGCCGCACCTGATATTATTGCATTGGTAGTTGGATGTATTATTTCATTTTTTGTAGCACTTTTGGCTGTAAAAACATTTATAGAAATTATTCAAAAATTCGGGTTTCGTTTTTTCGGAATTTACAGAATACTTTTAGGTACTTTTATCTTACTTTTATTGTTTTATAAAAACTAATTTTTATTTAAAACATGCCTGAATTAAATTTTGCCGAAGGAGAAACAATCCTAATAGATAAACCTATTGATTGGACAAGTTTTGATGTAGTTAATAAATTGAAATTTGCCCTGAAAAAAAAATATGGTGCTATCAAAATTGGACACGCAGGCACTTTAGACCCTAAAGCTACCGGCTTATTAATTCTTTGTACTGGAAAAAAAACAAAGGACATCCAACAAATTCAAGATGCCGATAAAACCTATACTGGAACATTCTTTTTAGGAGCTACTACCGAGTGCTACGATTCAGAAAAAGACGTTAACCAAACTTTTGATATTTCTACCATTTCTCAGGAAGATATTTTAAAATGTGCAGAAAGTTTTATAGGGGAACAAGAGCAATTTCCTCCAGCACATTCTGCTGTAAAAATCAATGGGAAAAGAGCTTACGAATTAGCAAGGCAAGGAAAAGAAGTAGAGATTAAATCTAAAAAAATAACAATAAAGAGTTTTGAAATCTCTGCCATCAATTTGCCTTTGATTGAATTTAAAGTTATCTGCACCAAAGGAACTTACATACGAAGCCTTGCAAATGATTTTGGTAAAAAATTAAACAATGGTGCTTATTTACATTCGCTAAGAAGAACGCAAATTGGTAATTATCGACTAGAAGATGCTTTCACAGTTGAACAAATTATTGAGAAAATTAAATAATTTTGCAACCCCTATGAATATGCATACACATAATGGACTTGAGCATCTTCCAACTTTTAAGAATGCAGTATTAACCATTGGAACGTATGACGGTGTGCATTTTGGGCATCAAAAAATTATCCGAAGAATAACTGAAATAGCGAAAGAAATTGATGGTGAAAGCGTAATGCTTACCTTTGATCCTCATCCAAGATTAGTTTTAAATCCTTATGACGAGCGATTAAAACTTATATCTACTATTGATGAAAAAATAGAATTATTGGATTCATTTGGATTAAATCATTTAGTAATTGCTGAATTTTCCAAAGAGTTTGCCTCGATGGAAGCAGAAGAATATGTAGAAAAAATTTTAATAAAAAATTTTCATCCAAAACGAATTGTTATTGGCTACGATCACCGGTTTGGCAAAGACAGGAAAGGCGACATTGAGTTATTACGACAATTAGCCGATAAATATCACTATGAAGTAGAAGAAATTCCAGCACAAACATTAGACGAAATTTCTATTAGTTCCACTAAAGTACGCAATGCTTTATTGGAGGGCGATATCCAACAAGCCAATCAGTTTTTGGCACATCCTTTCACTATAAAAGGAAGAGTGGTTCACGGCGATAAAATCGGCAGAGTATTAGGTTTTCCTACAGCAAATATAGAAATTTCTAATCCGCACAAACTCATTCCCGCTTCGGGCGTATATGCCGTAAAAATAAAAATAGAAAATCAATTTTATAAAGGTGCTCTCAGCATTGGTTATCGCGAAACAGTATTTGACAATAGTAAACTCACTATAGAAGTTTTTATTTTAGATTTTAATGGTGATTTATACAATAAGAATCTAGATATGATTTTTGTTGACTTCATTCGCCCACAAATAAAATACGAAAACTGGGATTTACTAAAAGTTCAAATAGAAAAAGATGTTGCTAATGTTCGCGCAATGGTAACGATTTAATCTATCGCGACCCAATAATTGAGGCATTACCCATCACACTCTTTTTACACTCTTTATATTTTTGCCCCTTGAGTACAAAAAAAACTTTGTTTTAATTCATTCTTTAGTAATCCACATATATGAATAAGTTACGGTAGCGAAAGTGTATAATACATATTAACTTTCATAAAAACCAAATGTATGTTGGAACCAAAAAGAATAGAAATTGATTTACACAAATCATTCGTTGCTTTCTTGTTAGTAGTATTGGTATCAATGTTTTTGTATGTTACATTTTTGATGTAATGTATTTAAGAACTTATGATTGCCTTATGTTGTCATGCCACTTTATTCGAGAGTATAAAATATCAAAAATACTCTAAGAAATTAGTGTCTTTGCCTGATACAATACGTTTGTAGCGATTGTGCAATAAATGTCCAATAGTATCTTCCCATGGTAGTTTCATCTTATGCCCATTGATACTTCCGATACCTGAAACTTCGGCTGCTGTTCCTGCAAAAAATGCTCCATCGGCCTCCATTACATCTTCCACACCAAATTGTCTTTCTATGACATCCACACCCATTTGTGTAGCAATATCAATTAATGTATCTCGCGTAATGCTCGGGAAAATATTTGTTAATGGCGGCACTATTAATTGTCCATCTTTTTCCATAAAAAAAGAAGACCCCGCACCAGTAGCAATATATCCTTCTACATCCAACAACAATGGATCATCATATCCTTTTTGATGCGCTTCGCGCGTGGCTAAAATAGAGTTTACATAATTGCCTGTCACTTTCGTATCTACAGGCATCGTGCGCGGATGTGGCCGTCTCCAAGAAGAAACCAAAATATTTAAATGATTAGAAGGATAATAGCGTTTCCATTTCCAACAAGTCATTAAAAAATTAGGTTTATCGGCATCCAAAGCACGCAAGGTCATATTTTTATCCATAAAAACCAACGGACGAATATAAGCCTCACTCATATCATTCCGCTCCACTAATTCGTATGCATAATTTATTAACTCCTGAACAGAATAAGGCATTTGCATATTCATTTTCTCTGCCGAATTTTTTAATCGTTCAAAATGTCTTCTTGCTTTAAAAATATGAGGCCCTTGTTCTGCTTTATAAGCTCTAATCCCTTCAAACACACCATAACCGTAGTGAAGTGTTTGATTAAACGGGCTGATTCTGAAATCATTTACATTTTTAAAAACTCCATTAAAAAAGAGAATGGATTTATCATTATGATATAGCATACTGAAATTTATAAAATATATTGCATATAAATCAAGATTGAAGATAATTATTTTCTTTTAGTTTTTATTTTGAGTTTTCTCCTTGAAAGAGAATAACTTTTGCAAAGGTTGTACTTTTAGAATATTTATCCTTATTTACTTTTTAAATAAATGCTAAAATGCGTACTTTACATTCAAATTAAATGATTATGCAACGAGATTGGTGGAAATGGGGCGACCCTAAAGAAGTAAAACACATCAATGATTATCCAAAATTAAAAGAAATGGTAGAAGAGCGTTGGAAAACGCACTTGCGAGAAGATTTTTTCCCTCCTAAAAAATTTAATCTTCCCATTTTATCTGAAAAGAAAAAAGATTCTATCAAAGATGTTTTTGCATCCTTATCTCCAAAAAAAATATCCTTTAGTGAAGAGGACAGGTTATTTGTTTCCCTTGGAAAAAGTTATTACGATGTCATTCGTATATTTAATGGTGGCGGATTTATTTCGCCCGATGTTGTACTCACTCCTACTACACACGAAGAAATTCAATATATTTTAACACAAGCATCTGAAAATAATGTTCAAATCATTCCGTTTGGTGGTGGTACAAATGTAGTAGGCGCACTTTCTTTGGATAATTTAGCTGGACAAACTGACATCAAATGCACGGTAGATTTGCGCAAATTCAAACGATTATTGCATATTGATGAACAACATCTACAAGCAACTTTTGAAACAGGCATTTTAGGCCCCGAATTAGAAAAAATATTAAATGACAAAGGATACACTTTAGGTCATTTTCCACAATCATTTGAATATTCTACTTTAGGCGGCTGGATAGTGACGCGCGGAGCCGGACAAGAATCTACCTATTACGGAAAAATAGAAGATCTGACAGAACACATTAAAGTTGCAACGCCGGTGGGAACTTTAGAAAGTAATCCATTTACACACGATGCTTCTGGAATTAATGTGTTACCGTTTTTTGTTGGAAGTGAAGGCACTTTAGGTATCGTTACCGAAGTAACGGTCAAAATTAGAAAATTACCTAAAAATTATCGGTGGTTGGTTGCCCTGTTTCCTACCTTTCAACAAGGAACTAATTACATGAAAGAAATAGCACAAGCAGGTATAAAGCCTTCTGTCGTTCGCCTTTCAGATGCCAATGAAACGAATTTATTTTCCAAAATGTCTTCTTCGGAAGAGCAACCTGGCTTATTAAATGATATAAAAAAAGAAGCACAAAAATTAGTATTACAATTTAAAAATCTAACGGAGCCCTGTGTTTTAATGATGCGCTTTCCGCAAGGTGATTTTAGTGTTTCGTCTCAGATCCTTTTTGCCAAAGAATTGGTAGGAAAATACAAAGGCATGGTTGCTCCATCTTCTATAGGTGACAAATGGGCAGACAATCGTTTCAAACTTCCCTATTTGCGCGATACATTGGTAGAACATTCTATTTATATCGACACGATGGAAACATTAGTACATTGGAAAGATATTCCAAAATTACATCAGGCATTAACAAAAGAGCTAAATAAATCTACTGCATTCAACAAGCAAAAAGGAATTTTCTTAGCACATATTTCTCACATATATCCAAATGCTGCCTGCATTTATTTTACATTAATTACTCCAATTTTGCGAGGCAGAGAAATAGAACAATGGCAAGAGATAAAAGATTTAGTAACAAATACTATTATGCAAAATAACGGTTCTGTATCACATCATCATAGCGTGGGTGCAGATCATCAAAAATGGTATAAAAAATATTCTGACAATTTAGCGTTAGAAGTATTGCATGCCGTTAAACAAAAATTAGATCCGAAAGGAATCATGAATCCAGGGAAATTATACAGTTAAGACAATGCTAACTCGCGCACAAAATATTCAACACCTTGCTTCTGAATTATTTGATTTGGTCGTCATCGGTGGTGGTATTACTGGTGCGGGAATTGCGTTTACTGCTGCAAAAAAAGGATGGAAAGTTTTAATCATTGATAAAGAAGATTTTGCTTTTGGCACAAGTTCACGCTCCGCAAAAATGATTCATGGCGGATTGCGTTATTTACAAAACCTGCAAGTGAAATTAGTAAAAGAAGCCTTGCAGGAGCGAGAACATTTACTGAAAGAATTTCCGCATCTGGTAAAACCGCAACCGTTCTTTATGCCTGTTTATAATTCTCGTTTTTCTAAAATGAAATTAGAGATTGGTCTTTCAGGGTATGATTATTTGACGGGAGAAAGCAGCATGCCCCCACACAAAAGTGTAAGTACCAATGAAATTAAAGAACGGTTTCCGCAATTAAAAACAGATAAAATAATTGGTGGATTTATTTATTATGATGCCAAAACAAACGATGCCAGACTAACAAATGAAGTAATTCAAAATGCAACCGATTTAAATGCTATAGCATTAAATTATTTCGAATTAATTTCATTTGAAAAAACGGAGAATACTATTTCTGAAATTATTTGTATTGATAAATTAACCAACACCAAACATACCATAAAATCTAAGGTTTTCATCTCTGCAACAGGAATATGGACAGATGAAACGATGCATACTTTAAACAACGAGGATAAAAGAAAATACATGATGCCGAGTAAAGGTATTCATCTTATCATTTCCGATAAACATCTTCCAAAAGATTGTGTAATGCTACTCCCAACAGCCAACGGTGATAAGCGTATGCTTTGGTGTATGCCGTGGGAAGACAACTTAAATGTAGTTGGCACTACCGATACAGATTACAACGAAGACAAAAATAAAATTTCTGTTTTAAAAGAGGAAGTAAATTATATTTTAGATAGTGTAAATGCTCAACTGAAAGAAAATAAAATAACAGAGAACGATATTCTGAGTGTATATGCCGGTTTGCGTCCGCTTATAAATGATAACGACGAAAATAAAAAAAGCAATCAACGTTCCCGCGATTATCAAATATGGTGGAACAACGATAATATGCTGACTATCTCTGGTGGCAAGCTCACTTCTTTCTTATCTATGGCTGAACATTGTATTCAATCCATTGAAGATAAAAATATTATGGAAGTAAAAAATACCATATCTTCTCCAAAACAAAATATTGCAAATAATAATAGTGTTGTAGAAAAATTTAAAGAGCGATATGGAGAAAAAAATGCCCATCTTATAGCAAATATTGCTCAAGAAGAAAGTTCACTCATTCAACCATTTAATAATTATCCATATTACTCGCTTGCCGAAATTATATTTTTTATTCGCTATCAAAATGCGGTAAAATTAGACGATGTATTAACTCGACGCACACTTATTTCTTATCAAATGAAAGATTATGATACAGATTTTTTGCAAACTATCATTAAAATAATGGCAAAAGAGTTAAATTGGAGTAACGAACAAATTAATGCTGAATTGAATCAGTATAAAAAATCATGGACGTTGATGCATACTTGGAAATAAGCTAAACCATTTAATTATGAAAATTGCCTTCTTAATAAACGGCACCGCCAAAGGGTTGGATAAATTATCTAAAGAGATAGAAACGACTTTCAAGGCATTTAGCCCCAAATTATTTATATCAGAAAAAAGTGGTCATATAGAAGAATTGGTACAAACTGCTATAGCACGTGGTTATGATACACTTATTATATGTGGCGGTGATGGCACTTTAAATGAAGGAATCAACGGTGTTGTGGAATCTTTTAAATCAGGACTTTGCGATTCGGATGAAGCATATAATTGGGCGCAAATTGCCAAAGTAAAAGTAGGATTATTTCCATCGGGCAGCGGAAATGATTTTTCAAAAACAGTTTTAATCGAAAAAAATTTAGACTATTTAAAAAAAATAATAGAACAAAACCGATCTAAAATGATTGATATTGGTTGGGTATCTTTTTTAAGTCCAGAAAACGAACCTAAACATCGCTTTTTTATCAATATAACAGACGTAGGAATGGGCGGTGAAACCGTAGTAAAACTACAAAATAAAAACACTAGAGCTTTAGGTACCAATTTCAATTATTTATGGGCAATTACTTCTACGTTAGCTACGTACGAAAAAGTAAGAATAAAGGCTACTGGCGAAAATTTTTATTGGGAAGGTAAAGCCATTAATTTTGTAGTAGCAAATGGCAGATATTTTGGAAACGGCTTATGTGTTGCTCCCGATGCCTCTATTACGGATGGCAAATTTGAAATTGTAATAGTTGGAGATGTTTCCTTGCTGGATTATTTTAAAAATTTGGGTAAAATAAAAAATTGTCAAAAAATCATTCATCCCGAAGTTCATTATTTTCAATTAGAAAAAGTGCAAATAGAATCTTTAGAAACACGTAAAATCTCTATTGATATGGATGGTGAATATATTGGGTTTGCGCCGATGACACTCATCAATTTGCAGCAAAGGATAAATTTTATTTGTTAAATACAACAATAAAAAAAATCCCGAATGTACTTCGGGATTTATTATTTATTTTACTGCTGATTATTTCATTACCATCTTGGACAAGCAAATTTAACTCTGTAAGGATTACGTTTTCCGCAACTTCCTAAACCAAACTGTCTGCCTGCATCTCCTAAAGAGAAGGAGAAAGTTAATTGTAAATGAAAGAATTGGTCATTATTTTTCTTGTCTCCTCTTTGCTGTCCAACACCTTTTATTAAATAATTTCCTGCTGCATCTTTCTGACCTTCTACATAGTTCCATTGGTTATCAGGATACCTTCCTTGGTTCGCTCTATTTTGAAGAATTTGTGCCGTTGGTGATAAACTTGAAACATCTTGAGGATATACATAACTACCGCTCACATCATCCAAATAATCTGTAAAAGTTTGATGATAAACTCCTTCAATGGCGATGGAAAATTTTTCTGTAACATTGTATTTTATTCCAAATAATGCAATTAAATCAAATTGAAAATTACTGTATGGTTTTTTATATCCAATATATTGTCCTTCTGTTCCTAATGGTTTCAATTTTACTTTTGAACCATTCAATCTTGTATAAGGATTAAACCAAAAGAAACCAAGACCACCCGCAAAATAAGGCGCCCATCTTTCTTTAGAGCCCTTGGCTTCATTATGAATATATTTTTTCAAATTCACTTCTGCCATTGCCTGAAACTCCACTATATGTGTTTCAAAATTCAAATTTCTTCTTGCTCTAAACCAGCTATCATCTGGTGGCAATGACACCCCATTTTCTACTCTTGGAGGTCTTCCATCTGTATTGTTGTCATCAGCTTTCAACATTCCATACATTAAATTTCCTCTAACAGCAAAAAATTTATTGACATTATATCTATAAAAAGCAGAAATAGAATAACGGGTAGCTTTACCATCTACGTCGCGTAAAAATGGAGAACCAATTTTTTTTGCACCGCCTAAATCTGTCAAAGCAAAGTTAGGACCCACGGAAAATCCAACATCATGACCGCTTCCTTCTGCATCATTTGCCATTACATAAGTTCCAGTAAATAGGCACAAAACAAATAATAGAGTGATTATAATTTTCTGCATCGGTTTGTATTTGAGGTTCAAACGTTAAAGATATGTAAAAATTATTTATTTGGTTCTATTTTTTACGCCAATTATCGAACAAATAACACATTTTTTAGTGTCATGTCCTCGGGCAGGGCAATATTCCCGACCATAATAAATTATTTGTAAATGTAATATATTCCATAAATACTCTGGAAACAACTGTTTCAAATCTTTTTCTGTTTGCGCTACATTTTTTCCAGAACTCAATCCCCATCTATATGCAAGCCGATGAATATGTGTATCTACCGGAAAAGCCGGAACATTAAATGCCTGACTCATCACCACGCTGGCAGTTTTATGACCTACACCGGGCAATGCCTCCAAATCGTGAAAACTGGGTGGCACTGTGCCATGATATTTATCTATTAATATTTTGGATAAATCAGAAATGGCTTGTGATTTTCTTGGTGACAAACCACATGGTCGAATTATTTCTTTTATTTTTTCTACCGGAATTTTTGACATTTTTAATGGATTATCTGCTAATGTAAATAAACCTGGCGTTATTTGATTTACTCGCACATCTGTACATTGTGCGGAAAGCAAAACGGCAATCAATAAAGTATAGGCATCTTTATGATTTAATGGAATAGGAGGATTCGGATAGAGTTCATTTAATGTATGGACAATGAAGTCTGCTTTTTCTTTCTTAGTCACCTCTCAAAAATAAACTAAAGTATCTTATCTTCGCAACTAATAATTCCACAATGGTTGAAATTTATACAGATGGTTCTTCAAGAGGCAATCCTGGTCCGGGAGGTTATGGCGTAGTGCTTTTAGCCAGCGGGCATAGAAAGGAATTGTCGAAAGGATATAGATTGACCACTAACAATCGCATGGAATTACTCGCTGTTATTGCTGGGTTAGAGGCTTTGAAGAAACAGGATTTAAAAGTTACTATTTTTTCTGATTCAAAATATGTGGTAGAATCTGTAGAAAAAGGTTGGGTATTTCAATGGAATATGAAACCAGATTTTGCCAAAAAGAAAAATAGAGATTTGTGGAAGCGTTTTTTAAAATTATATGAATATCAAAACATTTCATTTGTATGGGTAAAAGGACATTCTACCAACAAAGAAAACAACCGATGCGACCAACTTGCAACGGCGGCAGCAGATGGATTTGAGTTGATTATAGATGAAGGATATGAACATGAAAAAAATAATAAAAATGGAATGTTTGACTAATGCCTAACGACATTCTAATACCGTTCATTATTTTCTGTGGTTCTTTAGTTTACGGGACTTTTGGATTTGGCGATGCCTTGTTTGCCATGCCTTTTTTATCTATGATAATTGGTGTAAAAACCGCCACTCCATTAATGACATTGAATGGTTGTACATTAGCAACATTGCTTTTTATCAAACATTACAAACAAGTGGATTGGAAGAAAGCGAGAAAATTAATTTTATCTTCCTTTTTTGGAATTCCAATTGGTATTTATTTTTTAAAATATGGAAATGAAGCTATTATAAAAATCACATTAGGGCTAATTATTACAGGCGTTTCTATTTATAACCTTTGGTTAAAAAGAGAAAATAATGAAATAAAAATGCATCCAAATTGGGTGTATGTTTTTGGATTTATTGCCGGAATTTTAGGCGGTGCATTTAATACCGGTGGTCCGCCGATTGTGATTTTTGGAGCCATGAGCGGTTGGTCTCAAATGCAATTTATCGGCACGTTGCAAGGTTATT
>ERZ724520.727-NODE-727-length-17455-cov-5.002069_pt1 | contig 17455 bp, 16 predicted proteins | sample MGYA00376053_ERZ724520 | MGnify/ENA primary metagenome ERZ724520 (study PRJEB28724, sample SAMN07190886) | activated sludge metagenome | isolation source: activated sludge of sewage treatment plant in Hong Hong | place: USA: Christiansburg, Virginia | collected...
AACAATTAACGATTGACAATTAACGATTAACAATTGACGATTAATGATTGACGATTAACGATTAACAATTAACGATTAACGATTGACAATTGACGATTAACGATTGTCGATTGACGATTAACGATTGACGATTAACGATTGACGATTAACAATTAACTATTTAATCTGATTTATCTTCACCATGTTGGTTCTGCCACGGCCAGTGATAGGCATGCTTGCCGTGCTAACAATAATGTCATTCGTTTCTACCAGTCCATTACTTTTCAAAATTTCAATAATATCTTCAATAGATTGATCGGTGCTGACAAATTTATTGTAATAAAATACATCTACTCCCCAAACCATTCCAAGGGTATTGAGTAAATTTTTATTACTGGTGAAAATATGAATATCCGCTTTTGGTCGATTGCTCGCCAGCATGAAAGCAGTATAACCGGAGTAAGTCATGCCATTGATGGCTTTTGCGCCCACTTCGGAGGCAATAGTACATGCATTAAAACAAATAGCATCCGACAAAAATGTTTTAGAAGTTTTATCTGGTAATAAATGTTTGTGATAGATGGCTTCTTCTTGCTCCGTTCTGCGAATAATTTTATCTATTGTTTGAATGACTTTTGCCGGATTTTTCCCAACCGAAGTTTCGCCACTCAACATAATGGAATCTGCCCCGTCCAATACACCGTTAGCAACGTCCGTAATCTCTGCGCGTGTTGGTCTCGACATATCAATCATAGATTCCATCACTTGCGTAGCAATAATTACAGGCTTAGAATTTTGAATACATTTTTGAACAATATCTTTTTGAATTAACGGCATTTCCTCCATTGGAACTTCTACACCCAAATCTCCGCGCGCAATCATCACTGCATCCGAAACTTTAATAATGCTGTCAATATTTTCTACCGCTTCTGGTTTTTCAATTTTAGCTACAACTTTTAAGGGCGATTTATGCTTTGAAATAATTTCTTTTAATCCTTCAATATCATCGGCAGTACGAACAAAAGAAAGTGCAATCCAATTAACAGGTTGAGTAAGAATGAAATCTAAATCTGCTCTATCTTTTTCTGTTAAGCTTGGAAGTGAAATTTTTGTATTGGGTAAATTAAATCCTTTTTTAGAAGATAAAACTCCACCCGACATAATAGTACAACGAATGGTTTTTTCATCTAAAATTTCAACAACTTGCAATTCTAATTTTCCATCATCTATCAAAATAGATTCTCCAATTTTCAAGTCTTTAGAAAGTTGCTGGTAGGTAACAGAAATTAATTGCTTCGTTCCAATTACATCTTCGTTTGTTACTTTAATACTTTCGCCTTCTACCAATTCGATAGCATTATTTTGCATTAAACCCGTTCGTAATTTAGGCCCTTGTAAATCTGCTAAAATACTGATATTCGCATTTTGAAATTCATTTAATCGGACAATGTGTTTTATCACTTGTTCGTGGTCGTCTTGTCTTCCGTGAGAAAAATTAAGGCGAAATACATTTACCCCACTATTGTATAGTTCTAGTAATTTCTCGTAACTATTGCTAGCTGGGCCAATGGTGGCAATAATCTTAGTCTTTCTTTTTGTTGGATTCATTAAAATGTCTGATTAATAAGTTATGTTTTGATTTAAGCGAATTGATTTCAATGGGCGATACTAACTGCACTCCGGTAGCTTTTGAAAGTGATTTAATAAATGTTTCTACATCAAAATAGTCATCTTCCCCTTTCATTAAAAATAGAAAATCTATATTCTTCAATTCTGGAATAAGCACGTTGCCTGAGTTTTTATTTTGAATCAATTCTACGGTATAGTAATCTTTTTCATTATTAAATTGGTATGCATTGAAATGTTTAACATTTTTTATTTGCGGACTATAGTATTCAATATCCTGCACACGTTTTAGATGCCATTTTAACTCTTGGTTCAAAAAAAGACACAACCGATAATCTTCTATATTGGAGTTGATTCCCCAAATTTTAAAATCAAAAAATACGTCTATAAATTGCCCTTTTCCCATGTCTAATATTACTACAAATTAAGGAATGAATGTCTAAAATTGGAGATGATTTATTGAAGAAATTTATTTTAATTTTTAAATATATTGATAGTCATGGGGTTAGTAAGGATTATTTTTAACTATTGTATGCAAAGAATATCAAAAATAACGCTAATTTTGCACATCTATTAAAATAATTAGCTATGTCAAACATTGCAGAACGCGTAAAAAAGATTATTGTTGAAAAACTAAGTGTAGAAGAGGGTGAAGTTACCCCGGAGGCAAGTTTTGAAAATGATTTAAAAGCAGACTCCTTGGAAACCGTTGAATTAATTATGGAATTTGAAAAGGAATTTAACATTATTATTCCTGATGAGCAAGCAGATAAAATAAAAACCGTAGGTGACGCAATAGCTTATTTAGAAGCAAACGTTTAATTTTTCTTATTGCTTTTAAGCAAGAAATTCTTTTTCTTTTTTTGTATTTTAGTACAAATTATCCAGTATGGAGTTAAATCGTGTAGTGGTAACAGGAATGGGTGCTATTACACCTATAGGTAATTCTATTATAGAATTTTCTGAAAATTTAATGAATGGAATGAGTGGATGTGCAAGTATTACTCATTTCGACACTATCAAATTTCGTACTAAAATAGCTTGCGAAATAAAACATTATTTTCCTGAAAATTATTTCGATAAAAAAGAGCTCAAAAAATTGGATGCGTATGCCCAATTTGCATTTATTGCAGCGGAAGAAGCAATAAAAGATGCTCAATTATTGGAATATTCCGACTTGAATAAAAATAAAACAGGCGTATTGTTTACTTCGGGATTTGGAGGAGTGCAAACGTTTCAGCAAGAATTATTTCAATATTTCCAAAACGATAGAAATCCAAGATATTTCAGTCCCTTTTTTGTTCCGCGCACTTTGTTGGATTTAGCCGGTGGAAGCATTGCCATTAAATATGGTTTTAAAGGAATGAATTTTTCGGTGGTGGCCGCTTGTGCAAGCTCCACCATTGCACTGATTGATGCTTTGAATTATATACGTTTGGGTAAAGCCGATGTTTTAATAGTGGGAGGTTCGGAAGCCTCCATTTGTGAAGTAGCGATTGGAGCATTTAGCGCAATGAAAGCCCTTTCTGAGAATAATGAAAATCCAGCCATGGCATCCAGACCATTTGATTTAAATCGAGATGGTTTTGTGATGGGAGAGGGCGCCGCCTGTATGGTATTGGAGAGTTTGCAGCACGCACAAAAAAGAGGAGCAAAAATTTATGCAGAATTGGCGGGAGGTAGTATGAATGCAGATGCATTTCATATTACTGCGCCGCACCCTGATGGCGAAACCGTAGAACGGGTAATGCAAGAGGCTTTGGAAGATGCAAATCTGAAACCAACAGATATTGATTATATTAATGTGCATGGCACTTCTACTCCTTTGGGCGATATTGCTGAAATAAAAGCCATTCAAAATTTGTTTAAAGAACATGTTTTTGCATTAAATATCAGTGCCACCAAATCCATGACAGGTCATTTGATGGGAGCAGCAGGAATTATAGAAGCAGTAGCTTCTGTAATTGCAATTCAAGCAAATAAAATTCCACCAACGATTAACCACCAAACTGCTGATCCTGCTTTTGATGCTAAACTAAATCTTACGTTGCATCATGCACAAGAGCGTGAAGTGAATGTTGTTTTATCTAATAATTTTGGATTCGGTGGACACAATGCATCGGTTGTTTTTAAACGTCTTAAATAGAGTGTTAAGTAGTGAGTATTAAGTAGTGAGTATTAAGTATTAAGTAGTAAGTAGTGAGAATTGAGAAGTTTATTATATTTAACTCATAATTCATAATTCGTAATTCGTAATTCGTAATTCGTAATTTTTAATTCATAATTCGTAATTCGTAATTCATAATTCTAAACTCCTATATTTGTATATGCTCACTTTTTTGAAGAAATTATTTAAGCTTAACAGATTCTCTAAAAATAAATTTCGATGTAAGAATATTTATGAGCATTTGCAGTTATATCCACTTTCTTCTGAAGAGAATTATATTCGAGCACTTACACATTCTTCGTTTACTAAAAAGAAAGAAGATAAAAATGAACGATTGGAATTTTTAGGAGATGCCGTTATCAATTTTTGCGTGGCAGAATCTTTGTATGCTTTAATGGGAAAAAAAGATGAAGGCATTTTAACCAAAGCACGTGCATCTGTCGTAAATAGAAAAAATTTAAACAGAATTGGTGTCGAAATTGGTATTCCCGAATATTTACAACATAAATTATCTGCCAAACAATTGTCGGAAGCTCCTGATATTATTGGCAATGCTTTTGAAGCCTTGATGGGTGCGTATTACTTGGATTATGGTATGCGCGATATGAAAGTATTAATCAAAAAATTACTATTAGAAGAATTTGATGCTACTAATTTTGATAAGAAAATTTCTGATTCAAAAAGTTATTTGATTGAATGGGCACAATCGCAAAAAAAACATGTTACTTTTAGTCATCATGCACACACCAACGGTGAAACTACTTTTAGTGTAGAACTTAAAATAAACGGTGAAACCACCGCCACTGGTTCTGGAAAAAATAAAAAAGAAGCAGAACAAGATGCATGCTCCAATGCCATTAAAGTGCTTGAATTAGATGCTTAGTAGCTTACTTTTCATCACTATCTTTTTTCTCTTTTTTCTTTTTCGATTTGTCTAATGCTTTAATTTTATCACCGTCTTTCAAATCTTTTGAAAGCACATTGTAAGGACCAGTTATAATTTCCTCCGTTCCTTGTAGTCCTTGCGTAACTTCAATATAACTATCGTCCTGAATGCCTGTTTTTATTTCTATTGATGTTGCTTTCAATTGGTTGTTTATAAAAACAATTTCTTTAGTATGACTGGCGCCATTATAAACAGAATCCTTTGCGGTAACGGCTTGTATAGGAATGGCTAAAACACCTGTTTTTGTTTTTGTTTTGATATCCACCGTGGCAGACATTCCTGGCAAAAATGGTTTAGGATTATCTCTTAATAAATCTTCATAAGATGATTTTAAAATGCGAATTTTTACTACAAAATTGGTGGATTGATCGGCACTAACTAAAGCACTGGAAGCGCCTTTGGAAGTGTTGGCTACTTGCGTAACAATGCCGACAAATTTTCTATCTAAATAAGCATCTACTTCTACCGTAGCTGTATCGCTTAATTTCACTTTCGTAATTTCACCTTCACTCACGTCCACCCGCACTTCCATATTGTCGAAGTTGGCAATACGCATCATTTCCGTTCCGGTCATTTGTAAAGTACCCACTACTTTCTCTCCTTTTTTTACATTCAATAATGAAATGATTCCATCTGTTGGAGCATAAATTGTTGTCTTATTCAAATTTATTTTAGCTTCTTTAATAGTAGCTTCTGTAGCTTTTATAGTGTAGGAAGCAGCATCTGCCGTATGCTTAGCGGCTTCTAAATCTGCCTTTGCACTTTCTACAGATGCTTTGGTGGATTTATAAGAAGATTCGGCACTTTCTAAATCTGCTTTGGATATTATTTTTTTTCCAAAAAGTTCTTGCGCACGTGTGTAAGCTTCCTGTGCAGCTTGTGCTTGTGCTTGCGCTTGAGAAACTATTGCGGTAGCTTGTGAAATTCTTGCTTTTGCAGTAGATAATTGTGCTTTAGTATTGTCTAATTGGGCAACGCTTTGTTCTACTACTGCTTGGTAACTTTCCGGTTTGATACGAGCTAACAATTGTCCTTTTTTTACAACATCGCCTTCTTTAACATTTAATTCAATAATCTCACCCGATACATCGGAGCTTATTTTTACTTCTTCTTCTGGATATATTTTTCCGCTGGCGGTTACTGTTTGTATAATGGTGCGTTTCGCTATTTTCTGCCATTCTACTTCTTTTCCATTGTTGTCTTTTCTGTATTTGCCAATAATGATAGCAGCTGCAATAGCAATAACGGTAACAAATAAAAGTATATAGAGTAATTTATTGTTTTTCATGGTTGATTTTTTATAATTCTATTTTTTTACCTTGATAAAAATCTAATAATTTAGTGTTGAATACATATTCATATTTTGATTGTGTCCATTTGGATTCGGCATTCATCAAATTGGTTTTTGCTAAGTTTACTTCTAATTGATTAACGGCTCCAACGTTTAATCTTTCTACGGCATAGTCATACGATTTTTGTGCTGTTTCTAAATTTCGTTGAGATGATTTATAATTAGCAATTGCAGCTTCTGCTTTTATATAGGCTTGTTGAATGGAATTAAACAAATCCAGTTCGGCTTGCTTTTCTGTTAGCAGTGTATTTTCGTATTGCAGTTTAGCTTGTTTCACGGCAGTTTGCACTTGATATTTATTATAAATAGGAATATTCAAAGAAGCGCCAAAGGCATATCCTAAATTTTGTTTCAATTGGTTTTTGTAAGGATTTTTGGAAGATATTGTTGCGATTTCAGGAATCAATACCCGCTGAAAAGTTCCTTCTACAAATCCAACGGCAGTGTTGTTTCCGGTAGCTTGCTGTTTGTACGTAACACTTTGGCTCGAAAAAAAAGTATTGGTATTGGCAACAAAATTTAAAACAGGAGAGTAGTTGCCTCTTGCCACTGCAATTTGTTTTTTAGCACTTTGTACTTTTAGTTGGCTGCTTTTTATTTCCGGTCTAAGAGATAGCGCATCAGAATAGATTGTATTGATATCTTGTAAATTTTCTACATTAAATGTTTTCGGTAACTCTGGAATTTGAACCGTGATATTTTGTTTTACATCTAATTGTAATAAAATTTTTAGATTCAAATAGGCTAAGTCCAATTGATTTTTTATTTGCGAAATGGTTAGTTCTTCGGAAGTGAGTTGAGCATCAATATCCAAGATAGCTTTCTCTGCGGCACCGCCAGCCTTTATCAACGTTTGCATACGCTCGTACTGCTCTTGTGTAGAAGTTTTTTGATTAATAGCCTGTTGGTATTGCTCGTTGGCGTTCATTATATTTAAAAAGGCAGCCAAAATCTGCATTTGAATATTGTTTTTTAAAACAGCTTGATCTAGTTTAATTGCTTGTAAATCTATTTTACTTTTTTTGATATTATTGGGAGTCATTAAGCCATCAAAAATGGGTTGACTGAGATTGACGCCATAATCCTGATAATGCACCAATGCCTTGGTGTAGGTATTTGCATAAAAATCATAATTGTTTCCCAATCGAAGATTGTAATTCGTACTTGCATTGACACTTGGCGAATAATTTAGTTTTTGTTGTTTTAGATTACTTTCCCCCAATTGAATATTAATATCAGATTGTTTTACTTGCAAATTATTTTTGAACGCATAATCGATACATTTTTGCCAATCCCAAACTTCTTGTGCAGGTAAGGTATTAGAAGAAACTAAGAATAGAAAAGTTAAGATAAAATACAATTGCCTCATAGAAAAAATAAATAGGAAACAAAATTAACAGAAAATATGCTAAGATGTTTATAATAAAAAACAAATAGTAATTTATATCTTCAATTTGTAAATACTAAAGTATGTTAGATTTAGATTTGTTTTTTATGCAGGAAGCGATGAAATTAGCTAAACAGGCTTTTGATGAAGATGAAGTACCAATTGGTGCAGTAGTGGTACAGGGAGATAAAATTATTGGTAAAGGATATAATCAAGTAGAAAAACTAAACGACCCGACGGCGCACGCTGAAATTTTAGCTATCACAGCCGCCTGCAATTTTTTGGGAAGTAAATATTTAGACAAATGTACTTTGTATGTTACCCTAGAACCCTGCATGATGTGCACCGGCGCAATTCGAGAAGCGCAAATACCTAAAATCGTTTATGCCGCCACGGATGCTTCTCATCGTAAATTATCTCCTGATTTATTTGAAACAAAAAAAGGAATTTTAGAAGCCGAAGCCTCCAAACTGATAAAAGATTTTTTCAAACGAAAAAGAATGTGATTCGTTATTAAGTGTTGCTATATATCTCATCTCTCCAATTCTTTTCCGAAATCTTCAATTGCTACGCTAACTTGCTCAATTACTTCATTAAAAGCTTTGAGTTGTTTGGGTGATAATTTTTCAGTGATTTTTTTTTCTAAATCAAAAACAGTTTTTAATGCAATTTTACGCAATTTTGTTCCTTCGGGAGTTAGAAAAACTAAAACTTTTCGTTGGTCATTTTCGTCTGGTTTTCGAATAATGGCACCCGTTTCTGCCAAAATATTTAAAGTGCGAGAAAGACTGTTTGGTTCCATTCCAATACGTGGAGCTATTTTTGTTACCGGCACACCGCCCTCTTCATAAATAGCCATCAATACAAAAGCCATAGAAATAGTACCATTATACAAATGTGCTTTATCGTTAAATGCTTTAGCCAAATTCAACCAAGAAGTTCGCAAGTGATATAACACCATTTGGTTGGCTGTCTGCTCAAATAAATCCATAGCCAAAAATAAAAAATAATAAAGTATCTAGTGTATAGTTGAGCTAAAATAATAAATGCATGCATTGAAAAATATCTTAAGTTATTTGTTGTGCTATATTAATTTGTAAATTTTTTTTGAATAATTAGTTTTTTTGATTTGTAAAAAGCCCAAATCAACTCAATCTTATGTTACATCAGTAAGGATAAAATATAAAGACAATATTAATTAACGTAATAAAACACTTAAAACTGATTTTTATCATGTCAGCACATGGCATTAGTCATGCAAAAGTCTTTTTTACTCCATCACTTTTGTACATACAAAATCATTTTTTATGTTTTTACTTAATCATATTTTAAATAAAGAAAAAATTTCACTGCTGTTAATTGCTTTTTTAATGGTTTCATTTAATTTAAAAGCACAAGAAGCAGCAGATACCGCAGAACACAAATTCAATATTGGCGGACAATTTAGGCCGAGAGTAGAATTTAGATATGGCACATTCCGCCCGATGAATAAAGGCGAGAAACCAGCTGCATTTATTAGCGACCGATTGCGATTGTCCTTTGAGTATTCTTATAAAAACTTATTGACGTTGAAAGTTGCACCGCAAGTAGTTAGCATTTGGGGGCAAGCAAATATGGTGCAAGGCGCTGAAAATAGTGGAAATAAATTTTCTGTTTTTGAAGCGTGGGCAATTTTAAATGCAACGCCTAATTGGAGTTTTAAAATAGGAAGACAAGTTATCTCTTTAGACGATGAACGTTTCTTTGGTGAATTGGATTGGGCACAAGGTGCACGGGCACATGATGCAATTTCAGTACAATTCAGCAAAAAAAAATATGAACTAAAAGGTTTCTTTGCTTATAATCAAAACTACAAAGCACTTTATGCAAATAATATGAACAATCCTTCTGGAAATTTATATTCCACATCAGATGCTTTCCCGCATAAATGGATGCAAACCATTTGGGCTTCTTTCCCTATAAAAGATAAATCTAAAGTAACTCTTTTGGTAAATAACTTAGGTTTCCAACAAGCAAATTCGGCTAAAAGTGACACACTCGATCATACTACTCGATATACTCAAACATTTGGTGCTAACTTTTTTCATAATGCCAAAGGATTGTCTGCCAATCTTGCTGCTTATTACCAACGCGGACAAAATTTAACCAGCAAAAACATACAAGCATATATGTTTGCTGCCTATATAGGATATGACATAAAGAAACAATGGCATATCGGCGTGGGAAGTGATTTTGTAAGCGGAAATAAAATAGGAATTCCTATAGCTGTAAATAATTCGTTCACTCCATATTTTCATACAGGGCATAAATTCTACGGGAACATGGACTATTTCTACGCAGGAAATGGACATAAAAATGCAGGACTTTCGGATACTTATCTAAAATTAAATTTTAAATCAGAAAAAGGATATTCATTCTTGATGGTATTCCACCAGTTTGTAGCTCCTTATAAAGTAATGAGTGGTGCAAAAAAATATGCCAAAAACTTAGGTCAAGAAATGGATTTGTCTTTTAACTATAAGATAAATAAATTTGTAGCAATTACAGGAGGTTATTCTTTCTATTTAGCTAATTCAACAATAAAATATTTAAAAGATACTCCTACAGCCGGAATTTATCAACAATGGGCTTGGATGGCTTTAAATATTAACCCAACCTTTTATAAAACTAAAAATAAACATTAAACAAAATCAAACTAAATACTTAAACACTAAATTTGTCTATTATGAAAACAAAACATTTAATTCTGAGTGCAACAGCAATGGTTGTTCTTGCACTCACAAGTTGTAAACAAAATGCTGGAAATTCTAACGAATCAGGCATCAATATGGTAGCATCTGGCGAGCCTGAATTGGCAGAAATTACAGGAGCACCCCATGTTCCCGCTCCAATAGGAAACAGAGGTCCTAAAAAATTAATAGTAAATCTTGAAACCACCGAAATGGAAGGAATTATCGCAGATAGTATTCCTTATACTTTTTGGACATTTAACCACACCGTTCCTGGTAGCTTTATTAGAATAAGAGTAGGAGATGAGGTGACGCTTAATTTAAAAAATGATGCTAAAAGTGTTTTACCACACAATATAGACCTTCATGCTGTTACAGGACCAGGAGGTGGCGCAGCAGCTACTACTTCTGCTCCGGGTAAAGAATCTTCATTCACGTTCAAAGCATTAAATCCTGGTTTGTATGTATATCACTGTGCAGCTCCTCCAGTGCCTATGCATATTGGTAATGGTATGTATGGTTTAATATTAGTAGAGCCAGCAGGAGGTTTACCAAAAGTAGATAAAGAATACTACATTATGCAAGGTGATTTCTATACAAAAGCATCTGTAATAAAGAAAGGCTTGTTAGAATTTGATAACGATAAAGCAGTAGCTGAAACTCCTGACTATGTTTTATTCAACGGTAAAAAAGGTTCTTTATTAGGGGCTAATATGTTGGAAGCTAAAGTAGGTGAAACAGTTCGATTGTTTGTAGGTAACGGTGGTCCTAACTTAACTTCTTCTTTCCACGTAATTGGCGAAATATTTGACAATGTATATATAGAAGGAGGTTCACTCATTTCTCATAATATCCAAACTACTATGATTCCTGCCGGTGGTGCTACCATTGTAGAGTTTAAATGTGAAGTTTCAGGTGAATTTGTTATCGTGGATCACTCTCTTTCTAGAGCATTCAACAAAGGTGCTATTGGAAAACTAAAAGTAACCGGAGATGCTAATCCGAAAGTATTTAACGCTACATCATCAGTTAAAGAATAACAATATAAATTTAAGTAACGAAATGAATAAGTTTTTTGTAAGTATAATTATCATATTACTGTTTGTTGCTTGTGCTAAAAAGCAAGCATCTAAAGAAGTAAATGATACAAAAAAATCAACTATTTCAGTTTCGCTACAACCAATATCAACTGACGTAAAGATGGTTTATATTCCCGGAGGGGAATATAAACCTTTTTATGGTTCAGATACCGCAATAGCAAAAGTTGCACCTTTCCAAATAGATGAAAGAGCGGTAACCAATCGAGAATTTTTGGAATTTGTCAAAGCAAATCCATCATGGAGCAAATCCAATATCAAAAGAATATACGCAGATACTACCTATTTGCATGATTGGGTATCTGATATTTCTATACCTAAAGGGGCAAAATTAGACGCACCAGTATGTTATGTGTCTTGGTTTGCTGCTAAAGCGTATGCACAAAGTGTCGGAAAACGATTGCCAACATTAGATGAATGGGAATTTGTAGCGATGGCTGATGAAATAACTCCCAACGCACGTAATAAGCGAGCATATTCTGATGCTATTATTGGATTATATTCACAAAAAGAAAGACAATATAACGCAGTCAAACAAAGTCCTCCAAACTACTGGGGTGTTTATAATGTTTTTGATTTAATTTGGGAATGGACAGATGATTTTAATTCTGTTTTAACCACCGGCGACTCCCGAGTAGGTGAGTACGACGACAAAGGCTTGTTTTGTGCGGGTAGTGCTACCAGCGCAACAGACGCAATGAATTACGCAGCCTTTATGCGCTTTGCTTTGCGAGGTTCTATAAAAGCAAATTATACATTGGCAAATCTGGGTTTTAGATGTGCAAAAGATACTATCCTATTGCTTAACGAAAAAAAATAATCAATGAAAATTTTAAGTTTAATCTTTGCTTCCTTATTATTATTCTCTGCTTGCAATAACCATGAGAAGAAAGTATCTAAAGAAATTCCATCTAATTCTATTTTCAATCTTACTTCGCAATGGCAAAATCAAAATGGAGATACTTTGTTATTAAAAAATCTTCAAGGTAAAACATTAGTAGTGGTAATGATTTACACCACTTGTAAATCCGCTTGCCCAATTTTAGTATCTAAAATGAAAGATATTGAATCAAAAATATCTCGAAAAGACATCAACGATGTCTCTTTGGTATTGGTTTCTATAGACCCCGAAACAGACACACCTCCTTTTTTAAAGAAATTTGCAGAAACCAGAAAAATGACCGAACCACAATGGGTTTTTCTAACTTCTAATGAGGATAATACCAACGAATTTGCCAATGTGCTTTCCATGAAATTTAAAAAAATATCACCTGTAGATTTCTCCCATTCCAATATCATCAGTGTGTTTAATCCTAAAGGACAATTAGTAAGTCAGGAACAAGGATTGGAGATAAACGTAGATAAAATAGTAGAAATAGTGACCAAAACGGTTAAAGAAAATAAATAATTTGTTTATATTCTTTCCAATACCCTATTTAAAATTGCTTTTCAAATAATTACCTTTGTGGAATGAAAAGTAATCTATCTGCTCAAGAAATTCGTGAAACATTCTTATCATTCTTTAAAAGCAAGGGACATCAAATTGTGCCTTCTGCTCCTGTTGTTGTAAAAAACGACCCTACTTTGTTGTTTACCAATGCAGGAATGAATCAATTTAAAGATTATTTTTTGGGCAATGCCAAGCCTGAAAATCCAAGAATTGCCGATACTCAAAAATGTTTGCGTGTGTCTGGTAAGCATAATGATTTGGAGGAAGTTGGAGTAGATACTTACCATCATACCATGTTTGAAATGTTGGGAAATTGGAGTTTTGGAGATTATTTTAAAGAAGAAGCTATAGCATGGAGTTGGGAATTGCTGACAGAAGTATTGAAATTAGATAAAAACCGTTTGTACGTAACAATTTTTGAAGGAGATGAAAAAGAAAATTTACCCAAAGATACAGAGTCTTATGCTTTTTGGAAACAATGGATTGCAGAAGACAAAATTTTATTAGGCAATAAAAAAGATAATTTTTGGGAAATGGGCGATACCGGTCCGTGCGGCCCATGTACGGAAATACATGTAGATTGCCGTACAGATGAAGAACGCACACAAGTAGCAGGAAAAAATTTAGTAAATGCCGATCATCCGCAAGTAATTGAAATATGGAACAACGTATTTATTCAATACAACAGAAAAAAAGACGGCAGCCTTGAATTATTACCCGCAAAACACGTGGATACCGGAATGGGTTTTGAACGTTTGGTGCGTGTCTTGCAAGGCAAAACATCTAATTATGATACTGATGTATTTTCTGGAACGATTGCTGCAACTGAAAATATAGTAAATAAAAAATATGATGGCAGCGACAGCAAAGAAGCTATCGCTTTCCGAGTGTTGGCGGATCATATTCGAGCAGTTTGTTTTACCATTGCTGACGGGCAATTGCCAAGCAATACTGGCGCAGGTTATGTAATTCGCAGAATTTTAAGAAGAGCCGTTCGTTATTATTTTTCTTATTTAAACAGAAAAGAACCTTTGTTGCATTTATTGGTGCCAGTGTTGGCAAAACAATTTGAAAATGTATTTCCTGAATTGCAAAAGCAACTAGATTTTGTAAGCCGTGTAGTTTTAGAAGAAGAAAATGCTTTCTTAAAAACGTTGGATAATGGATTGAAAAGATTAGACCATGTCATCAAAGAATCAGCTAACATAATTGATGGAAAAGCAGCTTTTGAATTATTAGACACTTACGGTTTCCCGATAGATTTAACTAATTTAATTGCTTCGGAAAATGGATTGAAAGTAGATGAAAGTGGATTTGAGGAAGAATTGCAAAAACAAAAAGAACGCAGCCGTGCAGCAACAGAATTAAATGTGGACGATTGGGTAAATTTGCAAGATGGAAAATCTGTTTTTGTAGGATATGACACATTAGAAACAAAAGCAAAGGTTTTAAAATATAGAAAGATAAAATCAAAAGGGAAGGAACAATATCAAATCGTGTTGGATAAAACGCCCTTCTATGCAGAAAGTGGCGGACAAGTAGGAGATGTTGGGAGTTTAAGAATTCAACATTCAGACTTAATTATTACAGATACGAAAAAAGAAAATGATTTAATTGTTCATTTTGTAGATGAAATTCCTGAAGATTTAAATGGCGAAGTAATTGCAAGTGTAAATAAAGAAACACGTCGCAAAACTACGATTCATCATTCCGCAACACATTTATTGCAGGCAGCATTACAACAAGTATTAGGAAAACATATTGCACAAAAAGGCTCATTGAATAATGCTGAATATTTGCGTTTCGATTTTTCTCATTTTGCAAAAATGACCAACGAAGAAATTGAAAAAGTAGAAAATATAGTAAACGAAAAAATACGTGCAAATATTCCTGTTGTCATAAAAGAAATGTCAAAAGAAGATGCCGTAAAATTAGGCGCAATGGCATTGTTCGGCGAAAAATATGGCGATGTCGTGCGTGTTGTTATTATGGATGAAAAATATTCCATCGAATTGTGTGGAGGAACGCACGTAGGCAATACTGGAGAATTGGGTTTGTTTAAAATTACGTCTGAAAGTGCCGTGGCAGCAGGCGTTCGTCGTGTGGAGGCAGTATGCGGCGAAGCCGCTTTGGAATTTGTTAACTCAATCATTGGTCAATTTGAAAATGTAAAATCAGAATTAAAAAATCCAAAAGATATACTAAAATCCATTCAACAATTACAGGAAGAAAATGTAAGTTTGAAAAAGGAAATTGAAAAATTTCATTTGGAAAAAGTAGAAGCAGTAAAACATCAATTGCGCTCCAAAGTAACGAATAGAAATAGTGCGAATGTATTATTTGAAAAAGTAGAAGATGTAAATGCAGAAGGCATAAAAAAAATCCAATTTGATTTAAAAAATGAATTTGAAAATTTGTTTTTTGCAGCCGTAACAGTGATAAATGATAAACCATTTATTTCTATCATTATTTCAGAAGATTTGGTGAAAGATAAAAAATTGCACGCAGGAAATATGGTGAAAGAATTAGCCAAAGCAATCAAAGGCGGCGGCGGCGGACAACCGTTTTATGCAACTGCCGGCGGTACTGATATTAGCGGAATAGACACGGTATTGCGCCAAGCAGAAGAATTATTTTTGGTACAAACAGCTTAAGGATATTTGAGATTCTCTTAGTTTTTAATCTTATTTATCATTAAATTAATTTCCTTTGCAAGCAGAATGTTCTCTTCGTAGCCTTCTATTAGTGAAACAGCAGTTTGCCTATTTAAATTTAGTTTTGATTTAACAATCGGCTGTATAATAGCATCCTTTAAATTATTGCTTAATCCTAATAATTCAATGAGCGCATAAATTCGTTCGTTGTAGCTTTTTTCTACATCTTCCAAAGGCGGCATATTCTCTTGATAATAATCCAGTATTAAACTTTTGAGTTCATCATTTTCAATGTATCCAATTTTCCCACTTGATTTATATCCCTCATAATTTCCATTATTCATTTTTCTGGTAATTATATGGAAATTTACCGCCTGATTTTTGATGCTATCAATGTGTTGTTTAGATAGATATTTTAAAGTATCGTAATCTTTTATAGCAGTAAGCAGATGCAATTTTTCATTATTCATTTTGGAAATATCTTTGATTAAATCTGCTTTTACATCCATTAAAAATTCTTTGGCTTCTGCTTGTTGATGTCTATGTTCACTCCAACCGTGTAGCCAAATAGATAAAGTTACAGCAAAAACAATAATAAAAATTTCTATAATGATTTCTGTTGTTTTTTCTCTAAAAGTATGATTCGGATTTTTTGCTGTCTTATAAATTTTCTTCGTGTGTTTTAATATTTCGTCTTGCATAATTGTGTTTAAAGATGTTTTTTTTCATAAAAAATGGTAATACAATATAAATACAACCAATTCTTCAAAGATAAAAAAAATGAAATGAATTTATTACTCTTACACCTAATTGGAGGCATACTTTGAGATGTGATTTTAATTATACGATGTGTTGTATTCGGTTTTTCGGCAAATACTTGGAATAATATTTGTATTATAAACCAAAATAATGCAAAAATTATTGATTTTGAACTAATTTTAAACTAATATTGTTTTAAATACAGATGCAAATCATGAAAAATAGATTTTTAAATATATGGACTGTGATGCTGTTGTTGGTCAGTTGTAATGCTAATAACAATATGAATACTGCCAGCGCAGCGAATGCAGTTAATGGAAAAACCATGTATGATTTTACCATGAAAGACATAGATGGTAAGGATGTTCCATTGTCCAATTATAAAGGTAAAATTGTAGTGATAGTGAATACTGCCAGCCAATGTGGTTTAGTAGGTCAGTTGAGTGAAATTGAAGCATTTTATAAAAAATATAAGGATAAAGGCGTAGTTGTTTTAGGATTTCCCGCTAATAATTTCTTAGGGCAAGAACCTTTAAGCAATGCTGATATTAAAACATTTTGTACAAAAAATTATGGAGTTACTTTTCCGATGTTTTCAAAAATATCTGTAAAGGGAAATGATATTGCTCCTCTTTATAAATTCTTAACTGAAATAGAAGAGAATGGCGTAGTAGATGCTCCTATTAAATGGAATTATCAAAAATTTATTATTGATAGAAATGGCAAAGTAGTTTGCTCTATAACACCGCGTACCACTGTCAATGACCAAGAGTTTTTGCAAAATATTGAAGACTTACTAAAGTAAAATAGAGTCAGAAGCAGAAATCTGAGGTTTGGAGAAATCCAAACCTTTTCTTATTTTGAGAAATGCTTTTGGATAAAAATATTATTTTTAGAAGAAAACGCCTGCCACAAAATCATGTTTTTACGGCAAACTATCCATTGGAAGAGTATTTTTTTTCAATGGAAATTAATCAACATAAATTTGAAATTAACACAGTTCATGTAAAATCGAATAAGCCCAAAGGCTGGGTATTTTATTTACACGGAACTAAGCATCATATACAATATCACTTAGCCAAAATAGATACATTTTTAGCCCAACAATATGATGTAGTGATGATGGATTATCCTCAATATGGTAAAAGCAATGGAATACTAACAGAGGATACTATTTATAAAGTAGTAGAACAAACTTATTTTCAATCTTTGCAAAAAATACCATTGAGTGGTGAAATGGTTTTGGTGGGTCGTTCATTAGGAACGGCACTGGCAAGTAATTTGGCAACCAAAATTACAGTAAAAAATAC
>ERZ724520.728-NODE-728-length-17441-cov-8.052514_pt1 | contig 17441 bp, 22 predicted proteins | sample MGYA00376053_ERZ724520 | MGnify/ENA primary metagenome ERZ724520 (study PRJEB28724, sample SAMN07190886) | activated sludge metagenome | isolation source: activated sludge of sewage treatment plant in Hong Hong | place: USA: Christiansburg, Virginia | collected...
ATTTAATCATTAAGCTCTTTTAACTACATCATATTTTAAATTATCCAATTATATTTTTGCAATAGTAATCAAGGAATCGCTTACAATATTCGAAATCGATTAAAACATCAAATAAAACCAATTTGTATTAAAAATAGTTAATGACTTTTCTCATCAATTTCAAGAATTTTACAATTATTATCCCCATTGTCCATTTCTCACATATGCTTAGGCATCATATAAATAAAACAACTATTGAATGCCCATAATAATTATCTATCCAGTAGCCTCATTCGGCCTCCAGTTAATCCACCCATATAACCCCGCTATCGCACTGCAATGCCCTGACGGTTGTTAAAAAATCCATATAAAGGATAAATCAGTTTCCGCAGTTGCCGTTTGGCTGATTCTGAATCCAGACCCAAGCTCTTCCGCGGTAGTGGTGGTCGAAGTACCCCCACATGTTCCATCCTCCCTGCTTTGTCTGTCCCCAGTCCCACAGCGACCACGTCTTCTGAGGCAATTGGTTCATAAAAGGCATGTAGTGCCCGTCGTTGAACTGCGCCATCCGCGAGTTCACTCCGAAGTACCCCTTGCACAAACTGTCCCCCACCGCCTTGCTGCTGATCGATGCCCCCTGCACTGGAAGAGTCACCTGGAACATCCCTCCCGTCCACCCGTCGTAGTAACCTCCATCCAACACCGCGAAAGGGGTGTACTGCACTGCGATGTTGTACTTGGGCCTGACGATAGCTTTGGCGTTCGTGAGACAGAGGATCGGCAACGAGATGTTGCAGAGCTGGTCGCCCTGGAACGGGTCGCAGTTGTTGCAGGAAAACCTGCCTGCCCAGTTGTTGCTGTAACTCGGGAACACTGTCGCCTGGAACGTTAATCCCTTCTTCACCGGTTGCAGACCCGATGCTGCCATTGCCGCCGTTGTTACCGTACCCGAGGCTGTCGTTAGCCCGCTCTGCGAACACACCGCCACCAACACACTCAGCAGACACAGTGCCGATTTCAGGCTTTTCATCTATTAATATAATTACCGAAAAAAAATTACTGCGGATAAATAAACCCATCCAACGCACCTCCCGCACTGCCTTTGATCTCACAAATGCTGCACAGTGCGCACTAATATCGCGACCTCACTCTCCCCTTTTTTTGCACTCAGGACAACAACGCATAAGCAGGGTCAAATCGAGCGAAACCAGTGACTCCGCCAACAATGAAATTCCTATACCATTCTCCCCCATCCCAACAACACAAATATAAATATTCTCTCCAAAACAACCAAAAACTACTCAGTTCCACTGACAAAAATGCCCTCTTCCCTACTAACTCCGCCCTCAAAGACCGATCCCTTGAATTTAGTATATAATCATTGGCTCTAACGTTCAAAGGTCACACATTTTTCAATCCCTTGCTCTATTGTTGTTTCCAATTGTCAAAAATTAAAAAGATATCACATGAAGTAAGGGTGGAAAAGGAGTTCCTTGCAGGACAGCCGTCTTTCCGGTTCCAGGGCGATCATCTTCTTGAGCAGGTCGAACTCTATTTCGTTGAGGTGTTTGTCGATCAAATTCCAGTTCTGCGCTACCCCCTCCACCTTCATAGCCGCCAGTCCCTCCCGCGTGCGCTCCCCCACCTGTCCCGCCTACGCCCCCAGCACGCTCACGATCGCCCGCAGCTGGTCGACCTAGGAGCTGCCCTTGAAGAGTATGCTCCCGGTCTGCATAAAGTAGAAGATGCAACCCAACGACCACACATCCACCTTGCTGCCGTACCTCCTTTCCCCCAGCAGCAGCTCGGGTGCCCGGTAGTACAGCGAACCCACCTGGTTGGTCATCTCCCGTCCCTCCCACGCCACCTCCCGCGCCATCCCGAAGTCAATCAGCTTCACCCAATAGAAGGCTGGACTGATTTCCACAGGCTCGCTCCCCGGCCCGCTCCCTCCCCCCTTCGCCCCCAGCATTATGTTCGACGGCTTCAGGTCCCGGTGCACCACTCCGCAGCTATGAAGGTAGTCCACGCCATAAAGGATTTCCTGGAATATCTCCTTGTAGGCGTATTTACGCTTGCTTTTGACCATACCTTCGAGTGTCAAACTCAGCCACTCCATCACCATAGCCACCGGCTCCTCCCCCGCGAACACCTACAGCACCTGCGGCACATGCGGCCCCGAAAGCTGCGCCAATACATAGTGTTCGCGGACGAAACTGATGGGCAGACCAATGCGGGCGGATGGTTTAAATCGTTTGACAGCGACCAGTTACTTTGTTGAGTTGCTCCGCGCCTTGAACACCTCCCCGTAGGTGCCCTCAGCCACACGCTCGATCAAGGTATAGCGTTCCACCAACTTGAGCTACTCCATTCTGATTATGAATCATATTGATTGAGTATTTCTGATCAAGTTATGGAGAAGTCTCGGCAAATGATGGCTGGGATTTGGTTGTTATGGGTATTAATTAAATCGTTGTTGTATCCATAATGTGACATTGATTTTATCTACAGAGAAAGTAATACTATTACTTTTATTTCGCACTCAGAGGCACCCATGGGCAAACAGACACAACCTACCAGAAAGAACCAACACAACCACTCGCTCGAAAACACTATTTCCTCACTCGAGGACCTCGAACTCGACCATAACCGTCTCACCTCCACTGAAGCCATCGAACATTTTCATTAGTTTTGCCGCAAAAAAACCAAGGAAATACACAAAATTCGCAAACAGGCAAGCGAGATACTTCGCATCTGTCGCATATGCGATCATTGGGGACGAAATGAGTCTATTATGACCTGCGAAACATGTGAGGATCACTACCACAAAAAGTGTTATAAACAGCCGGTAGCATACTCAATCAACAGCAATTTCGTGTGCCATCTTTGCTTGGGCGATGACAAATCAGTTCATTTCTGCCAAGTGTGCAAACAAAGTATTAAGACTCGGGACACAAAAAGTCAATGTGATTCGTGCCAATACGAATACCATAGCAACTGTTTCGATTCTAAGATGCGGTTGTGCAAAAGGTGTGCGAAAATAAAGCGTTTGGTGAGTACCTTAGCAAAGAAGAAGGGAAAATCAATATAAAATAAAGATATAAAAGACAAACAACCTAAAATAAGTTAGATGTTCGAGATTATGGCTGCAAAAAATAGTACCTCGAAAAGCAAAAATAATGACTTTCTCATCACAAGGCAAGGGATCGGGTTCTTAGCTCCTAACCTTATCGATGAAAGCGAAACAAAACTAATACAAAAGTACAAGGCAGAATTATTGAATGCCATCGAGGCAAAGGGCATGAACTACACATAGCAACTGATCGACATTGACGTTCGCCTCCAATAAATGGCAGGCGAGAGTTTGGACTTCGGTTTGGCAAACATGAGTAAGGCAGAAGAAAAAGAGTATCTGCTATACAAATAGCAACCCATTGGTCCTTTTCGTTTGGTAGTTGTCCCACAAAAGGGTTACGACGTCGTTGCGGACAGAGACATTCCCAAATACACTCTGATTTGTGAGTACGTGGGTTAGGTAGTGACTCTGAGAGAGTGCATCGAGCTCAACCGGTTCAGCCACAACGACAGCATTATGGAGTTATGGACGGGTCGTAACTCCGAGGAAAGTCTGGTGATCCGGCCTGATAAGTGGACCAATATCGCTCGATACCTCAATGGGGTGGGTCGAAAGAAGGAGAACATCAATGTGAGTTCGATACGGTTATGCTTTCGGGGACGTCCGCTGGTGCTGCTGGTGGCAAACCGCAAGATAAGAAAGGGAGAGAGTCTATGTTATGAGTACAATGGTGGAGACAACCCTGAGAAGTACCCTACTACTCATTTCTCGTGATTACTAACTAAATGGACGATGATGATTGATGATGATAGAGGGAGGGGGGTTGGGCATTTTTGTGTGCAGTGCTGGATTTGTGGTGGGAATGTGTCGCGCGTGCTTGTGATAATAATTAGCGATTATAATTAGGCGCCATGCACATCGAGGGTATGAACAAGATGCCAGAACACATGCTCCGCAGTGACGTTCGTCGATAGTTCACCTCCTTCATCCAGTAGTACCGTGACGCAAACGGGGAGCAGAAGTACGTGGCTGCTGCCCGTAACGCCCTGAACAACAGCAAGAAACACATCGTCTTCACCTTCATGGACCTGATCCACCACAACAACGACCTCGCCTCCCTCATCTACCACGAGTTCTACAAGTACGAACCCATCATCAACGAGGCCCTCACCCTTTACATGCAAGAGTTCGAAAAAGAGTTCGTGGCCAGCGACAACCGCAGAGAGGACTAAACCCGTGACACCTACGAGTGCAGCTTCGATGATGGCTACAAGGACGTAGCAGATCTCAGCGTGCGCGGACTGAAGTGCAACTCTTTGGGCAGACTGATCACTCTTCGCGGTACGGTCACGCGTACGTCGGAGGTGCGTCCGTAGCTGAAGGTGGGTGTGTTCAAGTGCCGTACCTGCGGCAAGCTGAGCAAGGAGATCGTGCAGCAGTTCAAGTACACCGAACCCAAGCGTTGTGCCTCCTAGAACTGCGACAAGAGTTCGTGGGAGTTGGAGATGACTCGCTGCCAGTTCGCAGATTTCCAGAAGATACGCGTGCAGGAAGACCCAACCAAGATACCACCCGGGGCAATGCCAAGGTCGATCGACGTAGTGCTCAGAAATGACTTTACAGAAAAGGGGCAGCCAGGAGATATTTGCGAGATCATTGGGTACCTATGCGTGCTGCCAGAACTCAGCAGCATGCTCAAGCCCGGAGAGAAGACACAGCTCACCACTCGGTCTAATGACACGCGAGGAATCGGACATATGGAGGGCGGAATCTCGGGACTGAAGGGCGTGCGCGATTTGAGCTACAAACTGATCTTCTCGGCCATCAACATCAAGGTCGAAAACAACCAGTTCGACGAGTTCAAACGCGAGGACGACGACCACGAGCAGGAGGAGCGGGACAAGGACGCAGTCAAAGAGGTATACGACGAAGGTAACATTTGGAAAAAGGTCTACGATGTGCTCAGCGAAACTGAGATTCAAACGATCCACTCAATAAAGGAGAACCCGCGAAAGTACGACGATATGGCTGAGAGTTTGTTCCCGACCATCTACGGCCACGCGGAGATAAAGAAGGCCTTGCTGCTGCAACTGATCGGGGGGATTCACAAACGCACCCAAAACAAGATCAATATCCGAGGGGACATAAATATTCTGATTGTAGGGGATCCCTCTTCGGCCAAGAGTCAGTTCCTCAAGTGCGTCAACAAGTTTGTGCCCCGCTCGGTGTACACCAACGGCAAGACCACCTCGGCGGCGGGGTTGACTGCGAGTGTCACTCGGGACGAAAGCGGGAATGTTGGTATCGAAGCCGGGGCTTTGATGCTAGCGGACAATGGAATCTGTTGCATTGATGAGTTCGACAAGATGGAGCTCAAGGATCAGGTAGCCATCCACGAAGCCATGGAACAGCAGACCATTTCCATCGCTAAGGCAGGAGTCTACGCTACCCTCAACGCCCGTACCTCCATCTTAGCGGCTGCCAATCCGATCTTCGGCAGGTACGACAAGGCTAAGTCTCTCAAGAACAACATCCAACTCTCAGCACCCATCATGTCTCGTTTCGACTTGTTCTTTGTAGTGTGTGACGAGAGCAACTAGACTTCAGACCGACGGCTGAGCGAGTTCATCATCGACATCCACCGCCTCAAGCAGCCTAGTTTGGCTCCTAAGTACGACATGAAGACCCTCAAAGACTATATCTCAGTTACACGCAAAATCAAACCACAACTCATGCTGGAAAGTGCAGATCTACTCAGAAAATTCTATATTGAGATCAGAGGCAAGGACAAGAACAACAGCAACTCCTATAGAGTCACAGTACGACAGCTCGAGTCCATGATTCGACTCTCCGAAGCCTACGCCCGACTCGAGCTCAGTCTTAAAATAGAGCCAAAACACGTGAAGGAGGCATATCGGTTGCTGTCTTGCTCTATTCTAAAGTTGTAGAAGCCGAACGTGGAGCTGATGGAGATGGAGGTGTAGGACCTGGCCGCGGGTGTCAATCGCATCAATATCCGCGACACTCTGATGGTAGTTATGGTTTTATTCAGACTGAGCACCTGAAGAAGAAGGAGGACGACAAAAAATCGAAGAACTACTCGATTTCGCACGAACTCTATCAGTCCATCCAGCGCGATGTGATCTCCCTCTTCACCAAAAAGAGCGATATGCACAAATCCGAGGAAATTGAAGATGACCGTACTTAATTCCCTATCCAGACCAACTATCCCAAGAAGCCCTATGCGATTTCCTGCTCTCACGCCTGCTCTAGACCGGGTACATATCGAGTGTGGAGGAGTCGTAACAGTTCAAGAAACTCGTGAACGCGGTGATAAAGAAATTTATTCGTGAGGAACACATGCTCATGATCGTCGAGGACAGCAACGACCTCAGCAAACGCATACTCCAGATGCACCCCAACTACATCATCCAGTGATCGTCCTCTTCTTTTGTATCTTTACTTAGTCATACAGAGCATACTTAAACATATTCAAGATAATAATTATTGTAACAAAATATGTTAGAGCAGAAATGGAATAAAGGCAGTCATTGAATCAAGAACTTTTTGTATTTGTCCATATTGCGTTGGAGAATCTCTTCCATTGGGCCCAGCAGGCGTTTGAATGCATCCCTTTCGATGTACACAACGCGGCAGTCAGTTTCGGCCTTAATGCTCGCCTGTCTCACGGTGTTCTTCACTAATGCGATTTCCCCAAAGTAATCACCCTCGTGGTACTCGAACACCTTCTTGGGTTCGGCAGTGGGGCTTTCCTTCTTTTCAGCAGTGAGTTTTCCCTCAGCGATGATATAGAACCGATCACCCTGATCGCCCTGTTTGACAATGTAGCTGCCTTTTGTGTACTCCTCCTCCTTGAGCGTGTCACAGAGTTGTTCCTTTTCATAGGGGTCGATTTCTGCCAGGATTTCCACCTTTGAGAGAATTTCCGAGAAATATTTGCGTTTTTTGGTGGCTGCTTCCTGGACGATGTGGTTGAAGGTGGCTCTGTCCAGTCCGAACAATTTTCCTGCAGCTTTTGACTTGATTGAAGCGGCTCTTGGAGCGTTGTACATGAGGGCTAGTTCTCCGAAGAACTCTCCGGGGTGGTAAGTCTTGAGGTAGGTCTGCTTGCCGGCGATTTGCTTGTAGCAGTCGTACTCACCCTGGTCGATGATGTAAAGGGTGTCACCCTGTTCGCCCTCCACGATCACGTCCTGTCCGGGCTGAGTGAGCACTTCCTCCATGGCGTCAATCACGATCCAGAAGTCTTCCTTGTTGAGGTTGCTAAAGAGAATGCTCTTTTCAATAAGGGACTTGATTTCCTGGCGGGTGGTGGCGTCTTTGGGAATAACTTTGGCGGCGAATTAGCCTTTCTGGTTGAACTGCCCGAACACTTCGGCGCTGATGCCTTGACGGCTGTTCTTCTTTTCCATTTTCTTCTTCTTTTTCTCCTAAAGCCGACGCAGTAGTTCGGCCTGAGCTTCTTCAGACTCGTCCTCTGAGTCAGAGTGTAGGTCGCCGACGTTGCGGTGGTCTGGATAGTATGGGAGTTACTCATCATTTTGAAGGTGTATTCGTTGATGAAGGAGGGGATGTTGGAGGGACGTTTGCGGACAATCTCCTCGACCAAGGGTCGGATGATTGGGTTCACCTGCGACTCGAGGTACTCGCGAATTTCCTTTCGTTTCGATTCTTCCATTTAATTATACTTAGAAATCACCTCTCTAATAGAATATCGCGCAACGGCCAATACTATATACCATTATTGCGATACTCAAAAAACAAATATACCCCAACATTGGCTCCTAAGATTACTGCCCTACGCCAATCAGCTGGAAACATTATATGTTCATTTAGGTTCGGTCTAGAGCCATAATCTGGCGAAAAAGCCGTGTAAAATGATAACTGCCATAAGACAGTAACAAACCAAAACGAATAACAGCATATATGACAAATCCATTCACCTCTAACGAACGAGGTACTTCCTGCCCTTAATTTCCTTCAGTTCCGCGTTCTTAATCATGTTCACCATAGCGTGGCTCACAATGGTCGAGCTGAACCTCGATTCGAGGTCACTCACCAGTGTCTGTGTGCTCACCTGGTTGCCCACACACACCCGTTTCCGGATCGCTTCCTCTGCTTTCTGCACATCAGCGGCTATTCCTTCACTGAGCGCATAGCCCAGTTCGTGGCTGCCCTCGATGGTCTTGATGGTGGATATCGTGAAAAGGTAATGTGCTTGTTCTACCTACTCTAGGCCCACTTCCTGCCGCAACCGCATCTTGGCCATGGACTCGCTCAACCGGATCATCGCTTCCAACTGTCTCACGGTAACTGGTATCGCGCTCTTACCGCCACGCGCCTTGCTCTGCTCCATGGCTCTCTGTCTCTCCTTTACGTAGATCTGCTGCAGTTTGTTGGCGGAATCGACCGACAGCCGCGGTTGGATCTTGCTTTTGGCGTACTTGATGTACTTCTTCATGAGTTCGAAAGGGACAGCTGTTTCAGTGGCTTTCATGGTTTTGCCTTGGTGCAGATCCAGGATATGACTGGCTATTTTGTCGTTGATCTAGGGGTTGTTTACGTCACGCACGATAAAGATGCAGTCGAAACGGGATAAAATAGTGCTTTTTAGCTCGATCTGCTCCTAGACGTGCTTGAAGTCGTCGAACCGACCGAAGACAGGGTTGGAAGCCGCGAGAACTGAGGTGCGCGAGTTGAGTCGGGTGGTAATGCCTGCTTTGGCCACACTGATTGTCTGCTGCTCCATAGCCTCGTGGATAGCCACTCGGTCACATGGTTTCATCTTGTCGAACTCGTCAATGCACACAATACCTCCGTCGGCCAGAACCAATGCTCCGCCTTCGATCTGGAACTCACCCGTGCTGGCGTCCTTGGTGATGGTAGCTGTGAGACCGGCGGCCGAGGATCCCTTGCCCGACGTGTACACTGCAATTGATGCTGTTTGCTCCACAAACTTCAAGAACTGGGACTTGGCTGTAGAGGGGTCGCCGATGAGCAGAATGTTGATGTCTCCCCTCAGTATGGTTTAATCGGGGAGATGTTTTCGTGATCCGCCAAAGAGCATGCAGGCGATGGCTTTTTTGATTTCTTCATTGCCGTAGATGCCTGGAGCGATGGATCGGTATATTTTTTCGAAGAGGTTGGGGTCTTTGCTGAGGGCTTTGAACTGTTCCTCTTCCTGCTCGCTGTAGGTGATATCGCTGCGTTCTTTGATTTTCTGGATGCCGGTCACGTAGAGGTATCCTCGCGAGAGTTGCTGGTCACCCTTGGTCTCGTTCACCAACATTACTCCGGTTACCCTCACTCGGTCGCCAGGGACACATCTAGCTACGTTGCCCCGATCGGCGACTAACTGGTAGGTCCGTGCTACCTCCCCCACTGGTACCTCGTCTGGGAACTACTGGATACGCATGCTTTGGGCATCCACTACCTAGGACGAAGGTAGAGCAACGAAGGAATCCTTGGGGCATTTTTCAGTACGGCCGGCGACGCCCTAGCAGAAAGTGGGCACGTAGGGCCACTGGCCTGGTTGCAGCTCGATGAACTTAACGTTGCTACAGGATCTGCATTGGACTTTGAGACGAGAGGCCTTGATGAAGGGCTTGGTGGTGCTGATAATGATGCCTGCCACCACGAAGATCTTGGAGATCATGGTGCTTTTGAGGTCGCGGATGCGTACGGGATGATCGTCTGAGCGGATGGCCACCTGCCAGTCCTCGCCCTTACTGCTGGGGAACTCCTCGCTGCGTTCTCTGAGATAGCTCTTGACTGCGCCCTCCATAACTGTGAGCATGTCCAGTGGGGCTACTGCTAGTCGGTCATAAAGTTGTTCCTCAAACCCCCTTAGGTCGCGCATCTCCACCGGAAGCACGTGTCTGCGGTTGCGAACTTGCATTTCTAGTCTTTTTTGGTAGATGCGGGTGTTTTCTCGGGTGTAGTTCTGGACGAAGGTCTTGAAGAGGTGTTCGTAATGGGTGTTGGTGCCTTCGATCTGGGAGTTGGGGTTGAGGTTCTGGTCGGAGAAGTAGTGCCGAGCGCCGTTCATAGTCAATATAATTTTTGGGAAAGGGCGCAAATTACAATACAAACACCCGATACTCCTCCAGGATATCCCAAACACAAAAGGATATGGTCACTGCCTTCTTGTTCGAATTTGATTCAGAAAAGCAAAATGAATTATACCAGTACTGAATCATATAATGATTTAGGAAAAACACACATTAATATAACATGCAGCGCAAATTTGATAAGTCAGATGCGCAGCCCCATGATGCGGTTGTGAAGGTGCCTCACCGCCTCGTCGTAGTTTTTCTTCTTTCCCAATCGCGCCCCCTCGTTCAAGGCAATGCTCTTGTTCTCTTTATTTTCCTTGTTCTATTTGTTTTACTTGCTCGCTGTCACCTTTTCGCGTACCACGCTACTTTCGTCGATCCTGGCCTTGCCTACCTTGGTCGAAACCCTTTCGAAATAACCAGTAATACCTTCCTTGGCAAACCGCGAAAACTGAGGGTTGTTATCTCCTTTGTACACGCAAAGAGAGGGCGAATGAGTGCAGTTTTATCGTTTAATTCGTTCCCTTTCCTCTTCTTCCCGCATCCACTTGATCTTCTCCTCGCGCTGCTACAGCCACAATTGGTTCCGCGTGGCCACATCGTAAATGCAGTTCGACATCTGTTCCAGCGACTTCTTGGACAGACTTGGCCGGAAAGATGGAGTCTATTCCACCATCTCCTGTCCCATAGTCTTCAGCCGTCGTGGTTGACTCAACTGCTCAATCCGGTTCCTGTCCGGTCCAGCCTTGTTCCCCTGCACCTGGTACGGCCGTTTCTACTATTTCTGTTGGGCAGTCGACAGACGCTACACCACGTTCTTGCTACTCTTTGCCATTTGCGCAGATTTCTTTAGGATTGTTGGTTTGAAAGTGCACTACAAAGATACATTACTCGATTCCTCCTTGCGCCCGCCCTTTGTCATAATACTGCTCTTCGATAGGCCGCATTCGCCTACCTTGCTCTTTGACAGAAATGACTCGAACATGCTCAGCTTGTAAGATTAAGATTGGATATTACTCGCTGATTACTCCACCACAACGTTACTCGTGAGTATATACTTTTATTTCGATGATCTCTTATTCAACTATTCTCGCTTGCCTATTCCAGAATTAGTTTCTACTCTCTCCTTACTCTTACCCTTGCCCCCCTGCCCTCCATTCCCTTTCAGCTTGCTCCCAGTACCCACACTCGCCCTCACACCTCCCTGTGATCGTTCACAACTTTCCTTTTTGTAGACATAGTTGCGTTCCTTCAGAATCTGGGCTTGGGTGCCCGAAAGCAGGTTGGGCGTGCTAGTTTTGGCTTTGGATAGGGTCTTATGGCTGATGAGGACCTCCTGTTTCTGAGGCAGAGGGGGACGCTGTGCTTCTGGGGGCATGGCTTAGAACTCATCAGGGGCTCTGGACTGCCTCAGGAAGTTGTTATGGCCGTCAAAGAGCGAATCTTCATCCACATCGCGGTTGCCGATTTACGAAAAATACTCCTCGTAGCCCGCGCAGACCAAAGCGCCTGCCTCTCCCCTCCCGTTGCCCCACTCCCCGCCCGTCCCGCTCTCCTCCTCTCCGGCCTCCTCCCATATCGGTCCGCTCTTCAACGTCTCCTCCCCCGTTCCCCTCGCGCGTAGTCGTTGGTCTATGTGTTGGAGCTCGCTGAGAAGCCTATGCTCCTGCTGGGAGCGAGGCGAACGGGAGATATGCTGGTTGGCAGCATTCCCTAACATCTCGATTATAATAACGAATAGCTCTATTTATATTGAGTATTGCAACCATCACTGCTACTGCTTTTTTTGCTTTATAAAATCTTTGAAACTCGGACCCTTGCTCTTGCTTTCCTTCTCACGCAACTCACGCCTCAATGTTGTCGACTACTATTCGAGCAGTTCAGTTGAGTGACTTATTTTGAACTACAATTTTTCCTCTCCCTCACGTAGTTTCAAGTCGTTGAGAATCTAGCGTGCCCGTTTCTGGAGGACTGCGCGTTTTCCGTTGAGGTTGATCGACAGATTTTTTAAAAAACGGCCGTCCGATTCGAAAGTTTTCCTGTTCTGCACCATCTCAGCCAACAATTTGATCGCTAACTCGGATATCTGCCCGTTGGCAGCCTGAGTCTGGATACATAACTCCTCCAGCGCTCCCTCGTTCCACTGCAACGGTAAAAAACTTAGACCCTTTTGTGCCTGGCTACGCAAAAATCCCTTCTCGCTCACTGACTTCATAAGCAATGAGCCCACCAGTAGCTTGCCGATATCGGCGGAGATGTCTTATAGTTTTTGGTGTTCGAAAACTTATGAGACCAAAGTGAGTGCTTCTTTGGAGTTGTTACTGCGGAGATTGTCGACCTGAGCTACTATTTGTTTGTAGTTCACCGGAAGCAGTTCGTTGCGGAAGAGAGCCGAGTAGTGCCGATTGGCTTGTCTTAAACTGGCTGCATGCATTAATTTGTACTCAAGGTCTGGAACTGAATGAACCACTCCTTGGATGCGAAACCCACATCGATCGCAGCTTGGGCGATTGTTTAAGCGGAAGGGGCAGGTAGTTGCTCAAAAGGAACATACTCGACCTTCTCTACGTTTTCCTCTTGCATTTATAATATCTTTTTGAGTTAAAGTTCGGGAGAGAAAAGAGCGGATAGGGGGAGGAAGAGGACCAAAAATTAATTAAAGTATATTAGGTAATTAGGGTAGATGTTGCAGCTATTGATTTGATTTGAATAATATTATCGTTATGTCCCAGAGGGATCGCTCCGAACGACAGTTCTAGTCCCGTAGTCCACCCCGTACTGAACGCCCCGCTCCCCGTGACCGTGACGACCCCCTACGTCCACAGCACACCGAAAGACAACTCCACGAAGAATCCCCCACTCGCCACGATGTCTAGTTTTACGTTCGCAAAGTCAACAGGTATGAGGCAGAACTAGCACACTTAGAACATGAACTTAGTGTCACTAAATTTAGACTCTCAAAGGCAGAAGACTTCTAAGCTAAGTACGAACTACTCTTCAAGGAGAACCAACAGACCATTGCTGACTGCATTGATACTCGCGAACAGCTCGAAGAAACTCGCAACAAACTCGACCGACTACAGCTTGACCATGAACAGGCTCATCTCGGACTCAAGGCACTCAAGAATGACCTCTAAATCTAACGTAGAAACAAATAGGAACTCATCAGTAAGAAAGAGGAGCTTAGAAGCAAGACTACCAATCAAGGACAGGAAGAACGGGTCGCACTTACTGAAGTTTTTAACAAAGAAATTGAAAATCTCAAGCAGCAGAGTCGGGAGTCAGGAGAGAAACTTAGAAAGGAAATTGCCTAACTGGAAAGCACTGTCAGCATGAAAGAATCTATTGAGAAAGCTCTGGCGGCCAAACTCTAACATATCAAAAGATAAAAAAATTCAGAAATTCAAAGATTAAAAGAGCTGGTCAGTGGTCTACGTGATGATCTAGGCTAGAGCCACTGCCTTAACGAAGAGAGAGCGAGAAAGGCCCGATAGGATTTGATTGGAGAGACTGAAGCCCGTATCGCAAACGTTAGAAGATTGGCTCAACTGATTGAAGAGACTTTAGTTGAGGAAATCAATAATCTCAACAACACCCTTACCAAAAAAAACGAGGAGATTCGATTCCTCATTGCATGCGATAAGAGACAATTAGAAGATCATGAAAATGCTTAAAATAGTTTGCGAACTTTGGTTGCCAAATTGGAGGACAAAATATTTACAATTCAGCGTTAGAATGAACTTGAGCTTTATGATACAATCTAAAGATTGAAAAAACAGTATGATGACAACCTTGCCAAGGCTAACTACGAATGGGATGAGACACGCAAGGCCCATGAAACTGCAGTAGAGATTCTTAGACGTTAAATTGCAGAACAACGTAAGGAAATATAGCTTCTTAACTCATAAAACCTCCACCTTGAAGGGCGTCACAAAGAACTCTCTCGTGACCAACAACATTCAGTACAGATGCTCAGTCAAAAGATCTTGAGCTTAGAGGCTGAACGTGATGATAACCTTCGCAACTACACCACTTCCATGAAACAGATCGAGGATGATGCCAAATCGAAACTTGAAGACCTGCACACTGCCATTCAAAACAAAAACACCGAATCTTAAATCTTAAACCAACAACTTACACTCAAGAACGGAGAAATTGCTCATCTTTTAGATTAAATCAGCCGTCTCAGAGAACTGAACCGAGAAAAAGTTAAAAAACTTTAAAATACTAATGCTTCAGAGCAAAACGCCCTCAATAATGAAATTTCTGAACTCAAGAGAAGAGTTCTTGAGATTAAACGAGCAAACCATGAGCTCTAGGCTCAGATCACTGACGACTAAGCTGCCCACAAACTTGAACAAGAACTATTGAAAAGTGATCTTCAGTCACAGAAGGAAGCAAATGCTTTGCTCACTGCCCGCAACACTTTCCTTAAGGAATGGTGTGAATAGCTCGACAGAGACCTCAAGGCAGAAAGAGTCGCGAATGTAAACATTCTTCATGACCAAAACATCTCTAAGCGTGAAAATGTTCAAACACGAGAGGAGGTGAGAGTTGACCTCGAAGCAGTTAAAAATAAAGATATGGAACAACTCAAAAATGTGCACAAACTTGAAAAGACCAGACTTAAAGGAGAACTCGACAGACGAGACATCGAGTTGAGAGATAAGAAGGAATAGTTAGCAAGATTGTTGGTGCAATACAAGGCATTGGAGGCCAAAATCGGTAAGTCTTCGAAAGTTGACCGCAGTGCTGAGGACGAAGGTAGATGCCGTGCCACTTTATAAGCTGAAATCCTGCTGACCGAAAATATATTTAACGCGATTAACGTGAGCAAGGAAAATGTCTCTCGCAAATGATTCTAGTTCATCTTGATATTTTCTACATATTCTCTAGATTAACTAACAAAATAAACAGCTGTGAGTTAATAAACTATCATTCTTATTTGTGCTACTCCTTTGCCTCTTATTACTGTATTTTTTCATTTGTAACCAACACGTCAGGATTCTATCTTATCCATCGCTACTCTTCTGAAGACTGACTTTCTAGTTCTTCCTCTCCTTCTTGCAATTTTTATAATAGTCTCGCTTTCTTCTTAAGTTGTTTTTGTCTCTCTTTCTTTTTCTGCCTCTTCAGACTCTTCTTTAGAGTTAGAGCTTATGATGTCTTCAGTTTTTAGGTCCGTAAGTTCAAGAATTATTATCGCATTTTTTAATCTCGTTCGGCCTGTTAAGCTTTGAATTTCATGTAACGTTCTTTGTCTCTTTGACGACGATAGGTATCATCTCCAAGACCAGCTCTGGTCATCGATGTGGTAATGTTCTCCACCTTTTCGACAGTGATCGAAGTCACTGCGTTATGCGTAAACTTCATATTTTTATAAAGTCAGTCTGACATTCAACATATTCAAAATTTAGGGCTAGGATCGATTAATTTTGATTCACTTATCAATTAAACTCTCACTAACTGCTCACTAAGTATATCTGATTAAAATACTTTTATATTTTTGAAAGGCCTTTAAAATATTTGGATTGTAGTTGACGTCAATTGTGTTTTTTTTCATTCTTTCCTACCATATGGTATTATCAAGGACTATTTTTTCAAACATTTTCAATGATCATTTTTTAAATTTACTTTAAACAGTAGTTTTAGATCAATAATGTTATCTTTAGTCTACGGAAAATGCTTTTTAAGGTAAAATTATTAAATTTATGGCACATATTAGGGTGGACTCCTTTTTAGTATAAAGCTAATATTTGTCAAAATAAGAAAAACGAATACAAAACAAAGATAAATGGCATAAGATCACCTATAATTCTCTTCAAAATTTATTTTGTCTTTTAGAAAAAGTCTTTCTAATTCACATCCTAAAACCGAAAACTCTAAAAAAGCATGCATTATTAATAATGAATTTTTTTGTGGCTGAATCCGCCAAAGCTGATGCTGTCCAACAGATGAGACAAAAAGTCTTTTGGAGGCTGTTGTGCCTTAAAGGCAAAATCAAAATATTGATTATTATATCTAGTTGATGGAGGTGAGCGAAAAGCGATAGCCAGTAGTACTGTATCAGGTACCTCTCTTGTCCGAGCTGGAGGTCAAAACGTTGATTATTAACTCGCTGCCACAACTGAAACTCACTCTCGAACACATCCAACTACGCAAGAAGGAAGGCAAGTTCCAAGCTTTCCTCATGGTACCCGCCTCGCAAGTTGATGATATCTGCGCACTCAAAGAACTCACCATTGGCAAAGAAAAAGTCTATGTTAAACGGTGGTATACTGAGGCCCAAGTCTTCATCGGCCGCCTTCCTGACACCCTGCCCATCTAAGATATCCGCGCCAGCTTAGAGGCAGAGTTTGGAAAAATCGTGAAAGCTATCGAAGGACAGCCTCACGAGGGAGCCAAAGTTAAGCTTAGACATTGCTATATTCAATTCCAACGTGACTAAGACGCATAAAAATGCCTCTTCAGTTCGAAAAAGATCATCGTCAAAAATAGCGAGTTACGTCCCACTAGGACCTATTCTATGAGCGAGAGTTAAGACACTGATAAAAAATTATTTTTAAAGGTAGTTTGTCAAGTCGAGGACCAAGAGGATCTCGAGAGAGTCATTAATGTAGCTTTTCTTTAACTTAGTAATAATTCAGAAAAGAGGGAAAACTGAGATAAAAAATTCGCGTCGAAAACAACAAAGCAAGTATAGTTTATACTTCTTCATAAGTTGCGGATCGTGTTCTTCAAAATTTTAGAGGCGGAAAGATCGGCAAATATGAGGTTGTACTTCGTCCTTATGCAAACAAAGACAGTTACACTGTCTTTGTCGGTGGTTTAAAGCACAATGTTACAGCTAAGTAGCTGTAAAATGCTTTTAAACACTATCAACCTTTAATTTCCTGCAGTGTTTTGTCAGGAAACAATCCAACTCTCCGAAATGGTACCATCACATTCGGAAGTCAGTATATCCTTTTTTATTTAGATAAACTTTCAAGCGAGTGTTAGTGGAGTACAAAGAAGATCTTTTGATCAGATAGGTGTTTGCTCAGTGGCCATATGTGACCTACCATATGAATGCAAAGGATAGAAATGACTATCAAACGATAAAAAAAGGAAAGGGATAAACTGGTAAGAAAATAAATCAGGGTCCAATGATCCCACAACCAATTTATCACGCAATGTATCCTATGCCACCAATCGGCATGTACCAACCAATGGGAAGACCTCCTATGGGCAACTTTGGGTACGCTCAACCTCAAATGCCGTGATCACTGTAAATATTTATCACTCGCCATAATTCAATAATATTATTGATG